>JAABUL010007197.1_pt1 | contig 12184 bp, 14 predicted proteins | sample 5559151 | NCBI WGS metagenome assembly JAABUL01 (sample SAMN10711876, study PRJNA513368) | rock metagenome | isolation source: Antarctica rocks | place: Antarctica: Victoria Land, Pudding Butte sud | reverse complement strand
AGGAGCCGGGACTACACCTTGCCCGGGCTCATAGACGCCCCCGGCGTTCGTTACCAGGAGCTTGACGGTGACGCCGAGGTGCTCCCCGGCTTGCTGGTCGTGCCAACCCCGGGTCACACGCCGGGCCATCAGTCGGTCGTCGTGCGCTGCGACGACGGCACGGTCGTCGTCCTCGCGGGGCAGAGCCACGACACCGCCACCGCGTACAGCGCCGATGCGCTGGCGTGGAAGGCGACCCGGGAAGGACACGGCCAGCCGCTGCCGGTGACGCCGGCCTGGATCGACCGGCTGCAACAGATGGACCCCGCCCGGGTCTTATTCGCCCATGACCACGCCGTTTGGGAGCCCTGACCGCTGCAAAGTGCCGACCGTCGGCCATCGCTCACCAGGAACACGCCCGGCAGTGAGGAAGCATCGACGGACCGCGTTGCGAGTGCTTCGGTCTGATGGCCGCCGTCATCGAGCCGGGATGGCCATGTCCGTACACGCATCCGTTACCGGTCGCGTCTTGCAACGAGGGCGGTCAACGGGGCGGGGGCAGTAGAGGCGACGATGGGCAAGTGACTGACGACATTGCGGCAGTGCCCGCGTCCGGGGCTTCCTCGGCTGCAGATGTTTACCTCGGAGACCCCGCGGTTCGGGCGGAGTGGGACCGGCGGTACGCCGACCGGGAGCGGCTGTGGAGCGGCCAGCCCAACGGTGCCCTCGTGGCCGAGGTCGTCGGGCTCACACCGGGGCGGGTGCTCGACGTCGGCTGCGGCGAGGGCGCAGACGCCGTCTGGCTGGCGCGGGGCGGCTGGGACGTGACCGCTCTAGAGGTCTCGGGTGTGGCGCTGGAGCGGGCGGCCGGGCACGCGCGGGACGCCGGTGTCACGGTGCACTGGGTGCACGCCGGACTGGCCGCGGCGGCGCTCCCGCCGGCGTCCTTCGACTTGGTCTCCGCGCAGTATCCGGCCCTGCTACGCACCCCCGACGCCGCGGCGGAGCGGGAGCTGCTCGCCGCCGTCGCGCCCGGCGGCGTGCTGCTGCTCGTGCACCACGCGGGAATGGACACCCAGCAGGGGCACGACAGCAGCTTCGACCCGGCCGACTATGTCTTGCCCTCTATGGTCGCCTTCCGGCTCGACGACGACTGGGCGGTGGAGGTGGACGAGCAGCGGCCGCGCATCGCACCCGACGGCGGGGCCGGCGCGCACCACACCGACGACCTGGTGCTGCGCGCGCGCCGTCTGCGCTGAGACCCGCCGCCCGCAGCCGGTCCGACCGCTCGGCGCCGCCGCGTCCGGTGAGGGCTTTCGCTTGGCAGGGTGTGGGAAGCCGACGAGTGGCGTCACGGCAAGCCGCCGTCAGTAGCGGGCGCCCCGTCGACAAGCTGTTCACCCAGCGCAGTGTGGCGATAGAGCAGCTGTGATCGGTGGCGTCTCGCCGTCACCAGGCCGGCGCCGCGCAGGGTGGTGAGGTGTTCGGAAACGGTGGCCGGTGCGAGGTCGTGCCGGCGAGCGAGGGTGGTGGTGGTGGCTGGGTGGCGCAATGAGGCGAGCAGCTTCGCTCGGGTGCGACCCATCAGCCGGGCTAGGGCATCTGAGGTGGCAGCGGTCGCTGGCTGCCAGAGCTCGGCGATCCCGCGGGCCGGGTAGACCAGCGTGGGTTGTATGGGTTCGTCGAGGACGACGGTGACCGCCGGCCAACTGAAAGCGCTGGGCATCAGCAGCAGACCTGCCCCGCGGAGCTCGCGAGTGTGGCGTTGACCTTGGTCGATCAGGACCGCTTCTCCTGTCCAGCGGACCAGGGGATGCAGGGCGGGGATGAGCTGTTCGAGCCCGCGATCGGTCAGTAGCCGGCCGTGATAGCTGATATCGGCTTCGAGCAGATCGCGCAGCACCGGCCAGTGCGGTGCAATCAGCTGTTCCCAGACGGACTCCAAGGCGTCGACGATCCGCGACCGCGTACGGGTGGGGTCGGTCAGCAGGTCCTGGGCACCCGCCGGTACGGGCTCGCCGGAACGCTCAGAGAGTGCTCGCGTCACCTCAGCATGTACCTGGTTCAGCGGGGTGGCCCGGACCTGGGCGAGCTGGTCCCGCACGTCGGGCAATGCCCGGACGGGCGCCGGCATCGGGAAGTCGGGGGTGTATCCGCGTCGAGGTTGCAGGGCCGTCAACGGCGCCAGGTCGAGATCGTCCAGCATCGGACGTACCGCCTCGAGCCACGGTAGGTGGTAGCTGCGCGAGGGCGGATCGACCAGCACTCGAACCGCGGCCATCGCCTCCCACAAAGGAGACACCGCGAACCGGACCCGCCCCAGGTCGGCGACCCCGAAGCGCAACTCATACATTCGGCCTCCACCGAATCAGTCGTGCGTTCACCGTAACCGGGCCACAGTCCTGGACATGGCTGCCGACCAGACGCCCAGCGCCGCGGGGACGGGTCCCACACCCGGGAGCAGCGGGCTGGCGACCTATGGCCAGGTGTTCGGGATCGGCGAGTTCCGGGCGCTGTTTGCCGCTCACGTCGTCTCGATGCTCGGAGATGTGGTGGCGGCCGTGGCGTTGACTGTCCTGGTCTTCGAGCGGACCGGATCGCCGCTACTGGCCGCGTTGACGTTCTCGCTGGTCTTCGTCCCCGCCCTGGTCGGTGGCGTGCTGCTCTCATCCGCCGTCGATCGACTGCCGGCCCGGGCCGCGCTGCTCACCTGCCATCTGGTCAGTGCGGCCTTGGTCGGCGTCATGGCAGTGCCCGGCATGCCGATCTGGGTGCTTCTGGTGCTGCTGCTCGCTTTGGGCCTGGTGGCGCCGGTCTTCTCCAGCGTCCGCGCCTCGATCCTGCCCGACGTGCTCCCCGACCGTTCCCAGTACGTCCTCGGTCGTGCCCTACTGCGGATGGTCGCCCAGGGCGCTCAGGTGGTGGGCAACGGAGTGGGCGGGCTCTTGCTCCTGGTCCTGCGTCCGAACGGCGCGCTGGCCCTCGACGCCGCCTCCTTCGCCTTGTCGGCAGCACTGGTGCAGCTCGGTACCCGGCGTCGGCCCGCTGTGGCCTTGGATGTGGAGACCTCGCTGCTCCGCGACTCCCTGTCCGGAGTGCGAGCGATGCTGGCCCATCGGGGGATCCGACGGCTGCTGCTGCTGAGCTGGATGGTGCCGGTCTTCGCGGTAGCACCGGAGGCGCTCGCCGCGCCCTACGTGCATCTGATCGGAGAGCCGGTCAGTGCCGTCGGGCTTCTGCTTGCCGCCATGCCGGCGGGCACCGTGCTGGCCGACCTGGTTGGTGGACGGCTGCTCGGTCCCGGCGCCCAGCGCCGCCTGCTCTTTCCGACGGCACTGCTGACGTGCCTACCGCTGCTGTTCTTCGCTGCAAAGCCGGCGCTACCGCTTGCCCTTGGGTTGCTGGTCGCGAGCGGTCTTAGCTTCGTCTACGGCCTTGGGCTGGACCGCCTGGTGCTCGACGTGGCACCGGAGCGGCTGCGCGGCCGGGTCCTTGCCGTCCAGGGACCCGTACTCATGTTCGTGCAAGGCGCGGCGTACGCCATCTGGGGCGCGCTCGGCCAGGTACTGCCCGTTCCGTTGGTCATCGCCGCCGCCGGCGGCTTCGGCCTGCTCACCGTCGCCCTGCTGCGCCCCGACCATGCCTCAAGGCCGTTATGACTCGATCCCCGTTGAAGCGACCCGCAGCAACATGCAAGAACCGTCCCGTGTTGAGCCCGGCGGAGGTCGAGCGACAACGGCGAGCGCCATCCGGCCCGGCGTCCGTACGTCGAGGAGCAAGACCAGCATCGCGGAACCGCATGAGTACCGGTTGCGTCCGACCGTCATGAAGCGACTGGGTCACCCGGCTGCGGCGGTCCTCCTCGCTCTGGTGTTGGGCGGCTGCCCCGGCAACAGTGCGCGGATCGTGGACTGCACACCCGGCTACCACAACAAGTCTGGGCCTGACAGCGACTGCGTCCCGGACCGTCCGCCAAGCATGAGCCAACCGGCCAGCCCCGCGGCTCCAAGTACGACCGGGCGCTAAAGCCGGGGGGCCGGCAGACAGTCTGCGTCGTCCCACGCGCCGCAAATCAAGTCCGCGGCCCCCCGCCGCTTTGCAGTCAGCCGATGTGCAACCGGCTCCGGCGCGACTCAGCCTGCGAGCATCCGTTGCATCTGAGCGAGCTCCTCGGTCTGGTCCGCCGCGATTTTCCCGGCGAGCCCTTGCGCCGCACTGTCTTGGCCTCTCCGCACCTCGTCGTTCGCCATCGCGATCGCACCCGTGTGGTGGCTGATCATCATGGTGAGGAACATGCGGTCGAAGTCCGGCCCGCTGGCGCCCATGAGCTGGCTCATCTGATCGTGGGTCATCATCCCGGACCCGCCGGACATTCCTTGGCCCATCATCTCGCCCATCGGCACGCTCTGATGCCAGGAAGTCAGCCACCTGGTCATGGTGTCGATTTCCGGCTGCTGAGCGGCCTGGATCTTGGCGGCGAGCTGTTTGACCTCTGTGCTGCTCGCGCGGCTGCCGGCTAGTTTCGCCATCTCGAGTGCCTGGCGGTGATGGGGGACCATCAGCTGAGCGAAGCTGATATCCGCGGAGTTATGGCCGGCCATGCCCGTGGTGGAGTTCGGGCTCGCGCTGGGTGAGCCCGTACCGCTCATCGAATGCGACGATCCAGAGCTGGACGGCGTGGTCTTGCTTGATCCGGCGCACGCGGACAGCGTCAAGCCGGCGGCGATCAGGGCGACGGGAAGTACAACGGTGCGTTTCATAGCGAAGCTCCATGGTTGGGTACTGAGGATCAGGGCGGGCACGGATCCTGAGGCGCGGTAAGCGATCGACCGGTCCGCTATAGCCGCTTCACGTCAGACTGATCCCCAGCACCGTCAACGATGGAGCCCACCAGGCGGCCGGCGAGGCATGCCCGCCCCGCAGGGGCGAGGAGTGAGTGTGGCGCTGCCACATCGCGAGCGGTCGACGACAAGCCGCGGCCGATATCAGCAGTAGTAACGGCGAGGCGGAGAGGACCGCCAAGCAGGCGGCACTCATGGGCAGGCGGACGGCTCTGGCAGCCATACATACCGGCTGTGTCAGGCAGTGCGCATCGGCGGTGTCGTGCAACGGGGCTGCCCGACCCTCGGTGATCCCGATCGGCGTGACCGCCGTCGCCACGCCGAACGCGGGCGCCATCTTCATCTGCATGGAATTGTGCTCGGCGCTCAGGCCGTGCATACCAAACAGTGCAGCAAGTAGTAGAAGCAGCAAGAAGCTGTAGCGCAAAGTCGATCCGGAGCAGCCGCCATGCACTGAGCACGCTGCAGTAGGACGCCGCACGCGTCCTACTGTACGCAGGAGATTCTGCGTGCTGGGCAATCGTGCCGCTGCGCCAGCATGCCGACGAGTCATGCTGTCAGCCACTCTTTGACGACCGATGACGCCGCCGACTTCGGGTCGGGTGCGGCCCGACGCAGACGCCGGGTCGCTATAAGCCCGGCGGCCAGTTTGCGAGGTAGGACGCTGGCCCTCGGGTCGCGGCTTCCGCGGGCTCGTGACAGGCTCTCGACTATCTCGCGCGTTGGCGCGCCGGAGAGGAGTTATCGCCACGTCGCGTTCCCCGGTCCGTTTCTGTTAGGAGATGCCATGCACCGACGCGCTCGGCTTTTCACCCGGGTACTGCCCTTGGCGGCCGCCCTGCCCATGATTGTGGCGGCTGTGCCGGCTACCGCGATGACAGCACAGGCCACCACTGCTGCCGCTGCTGCCGCGCCGACGGCGGCGATCACGAACAACTTCACCATGGTCGGCCATGACCCCTTGTTCGCCCGGGGGATGAACGCCGCCCCGGCGATTTACGGCAATCACCTTTATGTCGGCAGCCGCACCGACGCCTCGCAGCACCATCCCTACGCCGGTGTGCTGGTCGTCGACATCGCCCACCCGGCTCATCCGCAGGTGGTCGGAGAGATCAAGGCCCCTAACGAGCGCAACTTCGGGGAGACCTCCCGCGAGCTACGGGTCTGGCCGCAGCAGAAGCTTCTTATGGTCATGAACTTCACCTGCAGCTCCTTCATCCACGCCTGCGCCGACACGCCCGTCACGCCGACGTTCAAGTTCTACGACCTGGCCGGCGCCTACGCGGCGCACCCGCGGCTGATCACCACCTACGTGCCGCCGGCTAAGCCGCACGAGATGTTCCTGTGGGTCGACCCGCACAACGCGGGGCGGGCGCTGCTCTACTACTCGACGCCGACTAACGAGGTCACCGGGGCGAACCTGGTCGTCGCTGATATCAGTCACGCCCGCGACGGCGTGGTGACCCAGGTCGCCAGCTTCAACCCCAACCGGCTGTTTCCCGCCCACACCCGCCAGGTCCGTGATGTGGCGCTGCACTCGATCTCGCTGAACCCCGCCGGCACTCGCGCCTACCTGTCCTATCTGGGTGGCGGGTTCCTGATCGCCGACACCAGCATGCTGGCCCGCGGGGCCACCCACCCGCACATTTCGCTGATCAGCTCGGTGGCTAACCGGGTGCCCTACACCAACCCGGGCGCGCACTCGGCGGTCAAGGTCCCGGGACGCCCGTACGTGCTGATCACCGAAGAGGTCTACGGCGACCTCCTCGACTACCGCGACCCCAAGACCGGCTACGTCGACAAAGAGGGCTGCCCGTGGGGCTGGGTGACCATCGCCAACATCAGCAACCCGGCTAGCCCTCGGGTGGTCAGTGACTACCGAACCCGCTACAACCACCCGTCCTACTGCAGCACCCGGGCCGGGCAGAACCCGAAGAACACCACCTACACCAGCTACTCGGCCCACAATCCGACGGTGCTGCCGAACCTCGCGTTCGTCACCTGGCACTCCGCCGGCCTGCAGGCGATCGACATCACCAACCCGGCGAAGCCGTCGCAGGCCGGGAACTACTCCCCCCGACCGCTGGCGTCGGTCGCTACCGAAGACCCGGCGCTGTCCTCGGGCATCAACAAGGTCGTCATGTGGAGTTACCCGATTATCAAAAACGGGCTGATCTACGTGATCGACATCCGCAACGGGCTCTACATCTTGCGCTACACCGGCAAGGGAGCCGCGGCAGTCGCCGGCATCGGCTTCTATGAAGGCAACTCCAACCTCGGCGACGCCGCCCGCCTCGGCTCCTAGTCCGAACGCCGGTGCGACGAACCGCACGTTCGTCGCACCGGCAGCGGGAATAGCGCCGCCGAGTACACCGCAAGCCGGTTGCCCGTCTGGCGCACTTGCTCTTGGTGCGGCCACATCGTGGTAGCCAAACCAGAGCAGGCCGCCGGGTCGAGTACGTTTACCGCAAATTGGCGCTCATCTGCCCGGCTCCTGACCCGGTTTTGCGCTGGCTGGCGGGCGTCATGGCCGTAAGAGAAAGCATCAGCCGCCCCTTGCGGCCTCGTCGGCACCGGCTGGATGACGTCGTTCGACTACGAAGTGCCGGATGACCGCCCCGACGACAATCACGGCGAGGATGGCCAAGGCGCCCCGGCCCAGGTAGTGCTCGAGGCGTTTGTAGGCGTTGCCGGCGGCGTACCCGGCGAGCGTGATCGCACTTGCCCAGAGCAGCCCACCCGCGACGTTCCAGGCCAAAAACGTCCGGTACGGCAGCTTCGCCATCCCGGCGGCGGCCGGGACCAGGGCGCGGAGCAGCGCGGTCCAGCGGCCGAGGAACACGCTCGGGCCTCCGCGGCGCTTCAGGAAGTCCTCCGATGCCTGCCAGCGACGCTGGCCGACGATCCGCCCAAGGCGGGACTGCTGTAGTGGGGCGCCGAAGCGGCGGCCGACGAGGTAGCCGATCGAGTCACCGATGATCGCGCCGGCGATCGCGGCGGCCAGTACCCCGGTCAGGCTGACATGGTGCTGTGAGGCCAGTACCCCGCCCAAGAGCACGGCGGTTTCCCCGGGGAGGACGAAACCGACGAAGACGCTCGCCTCCAATGCCGGCACCAGGAAGACGATCAGGTAGACCAGCGGCCCGGACGCGGTGGTGATCAGGTGGTCGATGAAGTGGCTCACGGCGGTCTCCGGTTCAGCCGACGGCGAAGCGGATCGTGCACAGCGCTCCAGCGACCAGGCAGTAGACGGCGAACGGGGTGAGCGTCTTGGTCTGGAAGTACCGGGTCAGGAATCGGACGGTGAGATAGGCGGCAAGCCCGGCGGTGAGCATGCCGACGACTACCTGGCCGTGGATGTGCGCACCGGCCGTACCGGCCAGGCTGGGCAGCTTCAGCAGTCCGGCGGCCAGGATGACCGGGGTGGCAAGGAGGAAGGAGAACCGGGCGGCTTCTTCATGGTCGAGCCCGCGGAGCAGCCCGGCGACCATGGTGATTCCGGAGCGGGAGATCCCGGCGAGCAGGGCCAGGGTCTGGAACAGGCCGATGATCCCGGCTTCCCGATAGGCCAGGGTGGTCAGCTGCCGGCCCGGGAAAGCGACCGCGGAGTCCCCGCTTCGTGCTCCGGCCGGCGATGTTCCGGCGCCTGCATGGAGCCCCGCCCCGGCCGCTGCGGCGCTCCGCCGACGTAGCCGCTCACCAGCCAGCAGGATGACCCCGTTAACGGTCAGGAAGATCGCCGCGGCCAGCGGCTTGGCGAAGATGGTCCGGAACGTGTGTTCCAGCGCCAGTCCGGTGAGGCCGACCGGGATTGTCGCCACCACGATCAGCCAGGCCAGCCGCGCGTCGGCTGTGTCGATCTTGCGCGTCTTCAGCGTCCGGAAGAACGCCCCGATGATCTGGACCCAGTCGGTGCGGAAGAACCACAACAGCGCAAACGCTGTGGCGACATGCAGGGCGACGATGAAGGCGAGGTACGGAGACTGCCCACTGCTGCCAGTCGCCGACTCAGTCACCAGATGCTGCCAGCTCCCCCCGATCAGCGCCGGCACCAGCACCGAATGGCCGAGGCTGGACACCGGGAACAGCTCGGTCGCTCCCTGCAGGAGCCCGATCACCACAGACTGCAGGTAGGAGATGTCGCTCACGGCACCGCTTCCGGCCGAGGTCAGGTAGCCAGGCCGCCCCGGGGTGGGACCGCCAACTACATCCTACTACAGCGAAGAGAATGGGCTGACAGCTTGGAGTTCAGCCGGTCCAGACCCGCATCGCCAGCTCAAAGAGAGCCTCGAGGTCCCGGCCCGCCTCGATGCTGAGCATCGCCGTAAGAGTCAGCACCGTCAGCGGACCGGCCAGGCGCCATGGCTGGCTGCCTGCAGGTTCAGCGAGCAACGCCTGGACCCGGCTGGTAACGCTCCGGTCGGCGAAGCCAGGCGCGGCAGCGGGCAGCCGTAGCGTGCGCGGCCGACCGGCGAGCGCTGCGCGCGCGAGGGCTTGTGCGGTCAGCCCTCGGTCGCCTACCGAACGGGCCGCGGCCTCGTCGGCGCAGCGTTCCAGCTGGTAGTCGCAGTCCTTGACCAGGGGCCGAGCGAGCGGCAGAACCGCCGCGGCCAGCCGGGTAGCCAGGCGGATCTCGCCGTGCCGGTAGCGCAGGTGAGCCCGCTCGTGGGCCAGTAGCACCTTGCGCTCGGCGGCACTGAGCGCTCTCACCATGCCCGTGGTGATCAGGACGCGGCCGTGTACGCCTGGAACAGCGACGGCTCGAACTGCCGGGTCGTCGACGACGACGAGCCGGTCGGCGGTGGTCAGCGGGCAGGAACGGGCCGCCGACCAGATACGCCACAGCTCCCGACCGACCCGTTGAGAGCACACCGCCAGGCCAATGGCGGCGGCCGCGATTAGCAGCGCGGCGACGACCGCCGCGACCTCCGGGACCGGATCGTGGACCGCCAATGCACGCCCCGACCAATGCCCCATACCGGCGACGTACCCCAGCCGGCCGATCAGCGTTCCGGCCAACAGCGCCAGATTCCACACCCACATGGCGGCGGCGAACACCGCCGACGCGGACAGCGTCAATGCCGCCAGCCGGGGGCTCAGTCGGTGGGCTGACCGGCGGGCCAATAGGCACAGAACCAGCGCCCCACCCAGCGCCAGATACACCCCGATGCGCACTTGCTCAGCTACCGCCTGCCGCGTTGCGGGACTCGATCAACTGTTCCAGTAGCTGTTCGTCGGTGGGGTCCAGCCGGTCGACGAACTGGGCCAGCACTGCGGCCTTGTCCGCTCCGATCCCGAGCAGGGTGTGCATCTGCCCGGCCACGGTCGCCGCCGCCGACTGGACAGGAAAGTAGGCGAACGCCCGGCCCGCAGGGATCCGGCCGATTACACCTTTGGCGTACAGCCGAGCCAGAATCGTCATCACCGTGGTGTACGCGCGTTCATCACCCAAACTTGCCTGCACATCGGCCGGGACGAGCGGCCGGTCGACGGCGTGCAAGACTGCCAGCACTTCACTCTCGAGCTCGCCAGAGGCCCGCCGCGCACCGCGATCAGCCGCCAAGAGACGCCCCTCCCGTCACCGCCAGGATAGCCGCCCCGCCATTCCCCTCTGGTAACCCGAAGCCCAGCATCAGCGCCCCCAACGAGCAGCAGGCTGCCAGAGCTCCGCGAACGCCTCGACGACTGCACAAGCGTCTGCCCGTCTCCTGAACGAACCGACCGCACGGCCAGCCGAGATCCGCGGCGGCTCCATGTCTCGGCCGTGGTTCAAGACGCTCAGCCCGCCCGATCCGCGGCGCGCTTCAGCGCCTGGCGCACATCCGACAGCGTCGGGGTACCTGCCAGCCCGCTGGGCGTCGCATACATGCGGCAACCCATCACGATCGGCGCACTCGGGACGGCGAACGGGTCTACGCCGTTCAGCAAGATCGTTGGCGAGCCGACAAACCCCCGCTGCACGGCCTCGCGCTCGTCGGCGATCACCGACGTTGTCACGCTGAAGCAACGGACCCCCACATCAGCCAACGCCGAGAGGACGAGCCGGCTGGCCTCCGCCTCGTGCGGACACTCGGGGATCACGAGCAACTCGACGTGCAGCATCAGCTCAGGATCCTCCGACGTGCTCGGATGCGCTCGCACCTCTAACTGGTCTGCTGGAGGACGCCGCACATCCGTGCTGTTACGCGGCTATGCGGTCCGGTCGTGACCCTCCCCGAACCTCACGAACATCCGGTCGACCCGGAGCGGGTGGCGTATGCCAGGTCCCGTGGCTTGTCGGCTGACGGCGCCGGCCGGCTGAGCGCGCTGTTGTCCCTGCTGGCTGACCCGGTTCGGGCCCGCATTGCGTACGCCCTCGACGAGGTCGAGGAGCTGTGCGTCGGCGACCTGGCGCTGGCTCTGAACGCTACCGAGGACGCCGTCGGCTATGGGCTGCGGCTGCTGCGCACGGCCGGGCTGGTGGCGACCCGGAAGGCAGGCCGGGTCGTCTAGGCCTGCGTCAGGTAGTGGTCATGACTAGAGCCAGCACTGACGAAGATTAGGAGGCCGCGATGAATGCCCGCAACGCCGTGCGTCACGCCTTGGAACTGGCCTTCTCGATGACGTGGGAGATTACCTGGGCGCTGATCCTGGGATTCTTCCTGTCCGCCGCCGTGCAGGCGGTGGTGCACCGGTCGACCGTCACCCGGCTGCTCGACGACGATCGACGCTCCACGCTGGCCGTGGCCGCCGGCCTCGGTGCCGCGTCGTCGTCGTGCTCCTATGCCGCGGTGGCCCTGGCCCGGTCGCTGTACCGCAAGGGGGCCAACTTCACGGCGGCCTTGGCGTTCGAGGTTGCCTCCACCAACCTGGTGATCGAGCTCTGCACCATCTTGGCGCTGCTGATGGGCTGGCAGTTCACCCCTCGGTGAGTTCGTCGGCGGCCCGATCATGATCGTGGTCCTGGCCGTGCTGTTCCGGTTCTTCCTTCGACCGCCGCTGCTGCAGGCTGCCCTCGCCAGGATTCGACCTCGGCGGCCGGAGCAACGCCGTGATCAGCCGCGGGGAAACCACACCATCGCCGCCGGTGTCGGATACGGCGCTCTCCTGCAGTGCCGCCGCGCCGGCGTAGGCGAGGGCGCTGGCGAACGCGAGCAAGATCGCCCACTCCTTCAATGACTACCTCCGTATTCGCGACCACGCCGTACCGGTCCATCCAGGCATGCGGCGACCTGCGCGGGCGAAGAAACTGAACGATCTCCCTACACACTGTAGGTGTTGATGCGTTCGGATGGCATGAACCGCGGAGACAAGCAGCCGCAGCCAAGGCCCGCTTGGGCAAGGCAACTCCGGCGGGGAACGAAGCCGCTGACTACCTGGCGAGA
>JAABUL010007196.1_pt1 | contig 12185 bp, 15 predicted proteins | sample 5559151 | NCBI WGS metagenome assembly JAABUL01 (sample SAMN10711876, study PRJNA513368) | rock metagenome | isolation source: Antarctica rocks | place: Antarctica: Victoria Land, Pudding Butte sud | reverse complement strand
GTTCGGAACGCAAGGAGGCCGAAAGAACGCGCGTTGCCGTTTTTGGGCGTCCTGGGATGTGCGACTCTCGGCGATAGTTGGCGAAAACGTGGTTTTGCCGTCGTTGTTCGATATGCGATCGTGACATCCACTCAGGAGTAGTAACCACAGATAAAAAATCACTGTCGTAAATTGCCTCTGCACTTATTGCTACTCGAATAGCCTCTCTCATACGTTTGCAATAGCTCTGAAGACATTATTTGCTTTCAGCCTTCTGGTCCCCACTCATGCCACCCTTAACATTTTTAGACTGTGGCAATCGGCCTTCCTCACTGGTTGCCCTAGCTCTCTCTGCAAACCCTCCCAAAGTGCATTTGATACTCATACATACTGTTCAAACCTCGCCCCTTCATCCTCTACCCGGATTGAACTACTACTTGACCAGCCTCATATCATCTCAGGATATGAAGCCATCCTCAAGTCACATCTTCATGAGAACTACTGAGATTGATAACCTGCAAGTGGGGGGTGTAAACATAGATGATAACAATCTGCTGCAACAGGTCAGTCAGTTCTGTTTCGCCAATCATGCAATTGGGACTGCTGATTGCCGATGAACTTTGTGTCACTGCCCTTTTCGCATTGGTTCCTCGTCGGAAAGCTCACACTCCTGGGAGAGGACATGATATCGTAAGATTGGTGGTTCTGAATAGCCTTTCGCATTGAGAGATAGAAAATACAACCTTCTCTGTTGATTCAGCCCATTTCCTGTGCACAGCCCCCCCATCGTCATTCAGTGAAGATGGGCTGCTCGACAACATGGTAGGAGCATTCTGCTGAATCAGATTATCGCCAGATTGTTCTGCGCTGCTCAGATGATTCTCTATGAGTATCATTTGAGACTCTATGCCAATTGTCAGACATCAGATCATTATCGTTGAGATCACAGCTGGATATATATGCTTTACATAGACTGCTTGGTAGAGTTCGAAGTGGCCTCATCTCGTCCACTCTCAAATCTCCCAAGTTGGACTTTCCCGTTCAACCAATCAAGTTCACGGAGCATCTTTATCAGTCGTACTTCGAGCTTGCGAACCGTCGCAGTCTGATCCGGCTCTGCTGCTTATCCATCAGGCTGTCCAAGGACGGGTTGTGACACAATGACATAAGTGGAGGATCTTGTGTGTGAGTCTGAGATTGGTAAAGGCAGATCATGAGGAGCCGCTTTGAGGATGAAGGGTTGGCATGGGCTGGATTCAGAGATATGGATGATCAAAAAAAGTTCTCAAGCAAGAAAGATCAATCATGGGAACTTTTTGTGCCATCTTTCCTGACCATTGTCCTTACGGTCAAAGCTCACTACACTAAAGCCAGGTCAGCTGGGTGATAGACTGTACATACTCACATGACAGTTGTATCATCCCTCACTTGCCGGGTCAATGGTCCCCTCATACTCAGCATCTTCTGTCTCAGTCCCTCATCACCACGGCCAGTTGCGTTACGGATCAAGTGGGTCGCAGCGTTCCCTCTTCCGAAGACCCACCTACCAGGCCGATCCCTTTGTAATTTCCAGGAGAGACATCTGGGCTGGAGACCCTCAATCGAGGTATCAAGAGAGCCACCAGAAGTAGGGATCATTTTGAAGTCTGCCTTTGGTATGTCGGCGGTTTTGGGCTGGTCTAGATGGCACGCAGTGAGGCTGGCAACCTCTGCTGATGACAGTTTGTCCCACACTATGCAGGCATATCGGTTAGGCTAGAGACAGTATCAAGGGCAATAAGGGAGGGCACTCACAGCCATCGGTCGCCAGAACAACAAATCTTAGCTGCTCTCCAGTCTCTCTCTGCATTGGGCGGCAAATGACCTCTGCCTCAGAGCCGACATATGGCGGTTTCACCTTAGGCCCTGGGAAAGTATAGTGAGGGGTCCTGAGTGCTTGATTGAGCCTGAAGGGGTTACCTCAGGATGTGTTCTGCTCTACCTGCTTACTTGTCTGTCTCCTTAATGGACCGCTTGTTATGGCCCCCTCCAAAAGACCGGCTTGGTTGGATATTACCCAGAATTCGTGATCCGAAGCCTTCATCAAGTATCAGTGTGTCTTGATCTTCAGGATGGTCGGCACGAGTCCTGTCAGTGAATCAGTATTCAGAATCAAGATTGACTGACCTTGCCTGCTCCTTGGGGTTCTCACTTGTCTGATCCTCTGATAGCTGGTCATATCTCCAAGATCCAGTCTTTGTATACTTTGCGGACCAGCTCACTTACCACCCATCACCTGGTCCATGTCCATCAAAAACGGAAAACATAACCAGCCCTCCTTCTTTGGCTTCATCGTCCCCCTTCCAACCCTCACCAAACAGGCTTGTCCTCAGTCCAGTCCAATGTCCCCAAAAGCCAGTGTCCATCCTATCGGTCCGCTCAAGTCCGATCTCCTCCATTGCATTTGTATCCACAACATCCACTGCCCACCTGTCCTCATTCACCCTGTTTGCTCCAACAGAGTTGACGTCTACCTTCACGCGAATCCCATCGAGCTTGAATGACTTCGTCTCTTCCTCCAGCTTCAGCATCTTCTCACATTCCTCCTTGCTCAAAAGTAGATCAGCGGAGGTGACCTCATCTCCTGTGGCATGGGGGCCAAGCTTGAGATTAGTGACAAAAGACTTGGAAGTACTGTCACGCATGGTACACGGCCAGCCATTGGACATGGTTGTGTGGATCTCCTTGGGTCTGGCAGTGAAGTAGTATGTGAAACCTGCTGTTGTAGCTCCAGCTCCGATAATGAGACCAAGGGATGCTTGAAAATACCTAGGAGGGGATCTTGGAGCATGGCCAGAGTTGGTAACAGCCTTTGCTGACTTTGGGTAGACGGCCCTGAACCTTGATGCAAGTGATGAACGTATCATTATGCTAGCTTACCGAGTCGAGCGATGTCACATTCAGGATATGCAGGTATTGTTATTTAGCCATCCCAGGGCATCCTGGTTTGAGAGGACTATGGAGGTGAGATGTCAAGGGTGGAGTCAACAAAAGAGGATGCAAAGGAGGCGTGGTCATGGAAGGCTAAGAAAGGAACAAAATCTCATGTTGAGCCGTGGGTGCATGTAGCTTCAACGCCTTGCCGTATCAGCTTGACCAATGTGACTCATCACCTTTACATGCCAATCCTGATGCTTGACAATTACAAGGGTTGAGACTCAATGTGGGGGGTTGAGTGGACATCAAAGATGCCCAAAAGGGAATGGGGCTCACATAATGTCTGCAATTATCTCAGCACACTGGAGGCGGCAGGGATCGCAGCCGTCAACCCGGCTGCTTTCCTTTCAGAAATCTCCTCGCTTAAGCACGATCGCTTTGTTGAGCCGAATCCAGTCCGTCGCCATGTCGAATAACAATCGCCTGATGAACCTCATCGCCACGCTCTTCCGAGCTTTTCGCGGCGGAAGCAACCAACAACGAAATCAGCAGCCCTCGTACCCGCAACAGCAGCAGCAACAACAATCTCAGCAGTATCCCCAACAACCGCAACCACAATTCCAGCAATAGCAACCTCAACAACAGTATCAGGCCCCACAGCAGTATCAGAACCAGCAGTCATGGTCCCCAAGTCGCCTCGCATCCCGGAAAGCATCACGAGCAGCATCAGAATGGGCAGTACCACTCACATCCCCAGAATGGGCAGTATCTCTCCCATGGGTTGCCTGCGGGTGGGGTCGAGGGACCGCATCACCCACACCACCAAGTAAGTGTCAGCCCCATTGCGAGACTCCGAGCTGAGATTGGGCCACAGAATCAAGACATGATCAATGCCACGAACCAGCGATATACCGAGTTACGAAACCGGGCGAGACATGAAGAGGACGAGGCGCACAAGTGAGTCCAATGCCGTGGACAAGAATCGCCTGCTGATGGGGTTGTAGGTGTTTCGCACAGTCGCAGCAGGCTTATCAGTACGTTTCCCTCTTGTCTATTACCCTGACTGGCCCCTGGTGTTTCCCCCAGCCGAATCCTGTCTTGACGATGATCAGGTCTTGTCGACGAACTGATGTCCTTACTCAGGAACGGCGATGGCGGACGAGCTCACGAACTGTCGACGCAGGGTAAGGCGCATGAGCAGCGACATGACCAGCTGGATCAAGAAGCATTGGGATGGATCTTCGAATGGTGAGTTCTCCCGTGCCTCTCTTCTAGAATCACTGCCCTTTCATACGTGAACTCGCGTGACCTATTTTTCATTCTGGCTTCCCTCTGACGCCCATTCTACTCCACCTCGGACTCGGTTGACGCCTCGCAGAGAACAACAAGCAATGCCCACCGGGCACGATCGACCTCCGCGGTCTCTTCGTAAATGAAGCGATCGCTCACACCGAATCCGCCATCTCGCAAGCCCAGTCATCGGGCCGGACCGAGCTCCGAGTCATCGTGGGGAAGGGGACACATTCGCAGGGACATGTGGCGAGGATCAAGCCGGCTGTGGAGGAGTTGATACAGAAGTGAGTCGGCGGCCGTTTCATTCCTCCTGCCTTCTTCGTTCCGCGACACTCGTCTGCGAATGTACGAACGTGACAAGCGGAGAGCAGGATTGATGGAACGTACCGAGCGCTAATGCGATGCAGGTACGACCTCTCCGCTCACCTCGACCCGAAGGATTTTTGGGATCTTTCAGTATCTTGATCTTTGCTTTCGATGTTTCGGAGTACATAGCAATCAGATAATGGGAGTCGGGATGCGAATAGGATTGTGCTTCGGCGCTGACGAATCGACACAGCGCTTGGAGCTATGCATTGGGAGTCTCCGCCAACCACTTTCGATCCTCCTCGCTACCCACACTCCACCTCTCCAAACCATTCCCCTCCACTTTCTCCCCGCTCTCCGCCTTCTTCCCCCTCTTCTCCTTCCTCTCTTTCCCTCTCTTCTTGACTTCCCCCTCTCGATCCTCCTCGATCGCGACCACCCCTTCCCCGGGACTCCCCGCCTTGTTTACACCCGCCTGTATCCCCGCCTCCCAATCCTTCATTTCCCCATACCCACACTTCACCCACCCATCCCCCTCCCCCTCCTCTCCCGGATGAACCCAGACTAACGACTCCCACAATCTCGCATAACTTCTCCGCAACAGCCTCTTATCCAACCGGATCGGGTGGTGCCACGTCCTCGGATTGGACCTCGTCATCCTCGGAGCCGGCCGAGGGATCGGGGATTCGCGTAATGTCGGTTTGAGCTTACTTGGAAAGCTGCTCTGTACGGTCAGGGGGAGGTGGGCGAACGTCGGTAGTGTTTCCGGTCGGATTGGAGTAGCAGATCCGTCCAAGCCGGCCAAGGATCGGAGCGACTCGACAACGCCTCGCCCTTCCCAGCCAGTACGTGGACTCGCGTGATATCCCGGAGCTGGGGAGTGAGGAAGGACTAAGGGCACAGGGACGTCCTCCCATTCCCGATGCCAGGCCTTGAGAGCTTTCCGCTTGCCCGCGTTGGGCGGGACGTATGTCCTGGCTCTCGGCGGTGCGGTGTCGGGCGGGATTGGAGGTGGTCGGAGGGGATGGAGTGGGATAGGTAGGTCGGAGCGGGTGGGGCCGAGGAGGTGATCGTTTGGCCTGGGTTGGTCTTTTGGGTTGAGGGTGGTCGACGCGATGTTCTGAGGAGTTCACAATTCAGCGCGAGAAATGGGAAGAAGGGGAGATGGGAAGAAGGAGAGAAGAGAGAAAATACCTGGATGAGCTGATAGCGGAGTGGTCCTCGCTGGGCGTAGGCTTCCTCGAGGAGACGAGTCAGGGCGTGCGGATGACACGCCACGGCAGCGCGAAGTTGGGTCAACTCCTATGTTTCCCGCTCTTTCAGCTTGATCCACGAAGCAGGACGTGAACGGACCTTCCGGAGCTTCTTCACCCTCCTCTCCATACGCGATACCCTCAACGCCTCGACCTTCTTTTCCGCCGTCCATTCTGAGCCCTTGGCCGGTCTCTGCTTTCTCGCATCAGATGGAGATGCGATGTCGAGCTGCGGGGGGAGCTGGAGACACCCCTTCCGGAACTGCGGGATGAGCACGCTCCATAGATGCGGATCTGGGAGGAGGCGGATGTGCTGGAGGTAGGAGCGGTAGAGCTGGGCCCGGGATTGGGAGGGGAGGGGAGGTGGAGCGTTTGAGAGGAGGTGGGCGAAGCGGGGGAGGGTGGACATTCAAAGGACATTAGGGGCGTGTATGGCTGCGGGCTAGGGATGGGTTCTGAGCGATGTTGTCATATGTCGCAGTATTTTATGACGATTATAAACCCGAAGTGGCACTTTTCTTTCCCCGGGTCCAAGCCTGTCCCATTCCAGCCGTTTCCCTCTTGTCCACCCGGATGGGGATCATCGCTTCCATCCCACTATCCCATCAGCGAGGGAAAGACTTTGTTTGAAGCCTTTCTTCACAAGGGCTCCTCACATGTGCATCCTACCGTCTCGTCGCTCTACCTGTCATCCCTTTCCATCCCTTTCCACCCACCCATAGTTGTCCTCTTTCAGGTCATTGATCAACATTTCCCCCATCCCACCACTCACACTTCATCGACAAATAAAAACCCATCTAAACACCTCGCACAATGGCACAAATCATCCCACCCATCGTATGTCCACTCTTTCCTCCCAGCACCACACTAAATGTTTCGTCTCCTTCTGTCTCTACCCCGTATCGAAACCGACAGACCTCCCTGCCGATGGACTCCTCCGCCGCCCCCTCCGTTGAAGACATCCAAGACCGCCTCCCATCCATATGCGTCGACTACCTCTCCCACGATTGGTCCGAAGAAGACGTCTGGGCATCATGGCGATCGATGACGAGGCATAAACATGAGATTGCAAATGGGGTCAGGTTGGAGAATGCGAGTTGGAGGACTTGGCAGAAACAGAGGAATAAGTTGAAGACGATTAGTCCGGAGACGCTCAATTGGTGAGTCCCGACTGAGCGAGAGCAGCGAGCGAGGGAGGCCACCGGGGGAGGAGGAGGAGGAGGGGGGGGGGGGGGTTGATGGATGGGAGGGGGTGCTGGTGGCGTCCACCGAATAGTGGCGCTGGATGGCAGCGGCTTGGGCGGCGAACTGTTCGGTACCCCCTCGTTCTCCCCTTTGAGCGGGACAACAATTACTTGGCCTTTCATAGCGACTCGTGTCTCCTGCTCGGGTCTCCTGTGGCGACTGTCCTGCTTGCTCCAACGGCAAGCTTTCGGACTTCCGCTAACACTTCCCAGGCTCAAAGACTCGGACGTCACCTGGCTTTATGGCCCCCTCCACACCGCCCACGTCGAGCCCGTCCGGCCGCTCAAAGTCTCCTCCACCGTCGATCGCCTCGGCATCGACCGGCCAGAAGGGGCCAAAAAGCCCATTCTCAAACACCGCACATTGTCGGAAATGCTCACCATCCCGATGCCGTCTTCCCCGATCCTTGAAGGTATGGGTATGGATGACGATATCGACGGAATGGCCGATGGCGACCGACCTATCCTCCACCAGACAAAGTCCGATACCAATATCTTTCGAACGAGAAATGGGCCGACGAGGAAGAAGTCTCCACCTCGTGGACCGATTTCCGGTAAAACCACTCCATTGGGAGATGGAGGAGGTGTCACCCCGGAGACCCAAATACCAAACGGCAAAAGGCATATCAGCTTCAACACCTTCGTCGAGCAATGTGTGGCGGTGGAAGGTCCGCAAGAAGCGCCGATTGAGGAGTCGGATGACGATATGCTGGAAATGCGGTCGTCGACTAGCACCTCGAGCCGGTCATCTCGACCATCGATAAGCCGCAACGCGTCGTCTAGTTCAGCAGAACACCTCACCATCGTGATGATCGCCCCAACGATGCTGAAGACAAACGGTAACGTCGCATCGCCCAGTCAACCCATCATGATTTACCAACCTCCTCCGGAATACGTTTCACCTCCGATTGCAGGCGCTCCAGCACCGCCCGCATTCGACTTCCCCTCGCCTACTCAGCAGAAGTCCCGGTGGAAAGGTGACGACGACGACGAGTATGACAGCGTCGGTTTCGACTATTTCGGCGGACCCGATCTTGGCGGAGGCGACGCCTCGAAACAATCCCAGCAACCCGTCCAATCTCATGTCGGCTCGTCACACCCTCGCAGCCCCGTCGTCGGTCCACCGCCACCGCAGCCGAAATGGCGGCAACCGGCAAATATTGTATCCGAGCCAAGCTCAACTTCCTCATCCAGTACAACATCCCTCAACAATGTCACTTCGCCCCCTCAACCTACTCGGTCAATCCTCAAAGTCCGCGCGCCTGGAACCACACCGCCTGAACCGTCGTCTCCACCGCCCTCATACTTCAATTACAACCCATCCCCCGCTACAGGGATCGGCGGGATGCGGGGATCGACATACGAATATTCTGGTCCAGCAGGGTCTCCTGTGGCGTCCACAGCACCAATCCCCGTTCACCCGAGTGGTCCCGCCAGCGAAGAGCCGCGAGGGCGATCATCATCTCGCGAACGGGGCTCGTCCCAATATGACCGATCCACGTCCCGAGGCACTTCGAGCGGATCCGGTACCTCCCATAGCCCCGCCTCATCTCGCTCTCCCATCGAACCTCCTACTCGCCGGTCGCAGCCAGGCGCGACACAGCTCGATAAGCTCGAGGAAGGTGTATCATGGGAACCTGAGCCGATGGATGTGGATTACGTCCCCGAGAGAAGCTCCACCCAAACTCCCCACTCGTCCCCCCAAGTATGTCCTGCCCCAGCGATATGCAGATGACTCTGACTGACCCAGGTATAGATCCCGTTCCGTCCCCTCAAAGATGCCTCCCCCGCTTCCCTCCCACACAACTCGACTCGCGTCCCCGATTTCCCGACTGCCGATCCACCTACTTCTTTATCTTCGACATCTCCTACCGGCGTTCGAGCTACTACCGCGCATGTCTCCACGAATGCGCGGCCCACAATCTCCCAGCCACCGGGGAGTGATGAGGACATGCTGGTAGATGGGGATGGCAGGGTCGACGGGGATGGGTCGAGTATCATGGGACGAGCGGCAAATATCGCGAGTACGGCGAAAGATCTGCTGGGGGCATTGTGGTACGGGGCGAACGAGGGTCCAGGACGGGCCGCGGTCAAGAGGGGGCATAGGAGGGGAGCGTCGTTAGGATAGGGTGGGAAGGCGAGCTTGCTGGATGGGACGGGAAGGGAAAAGGGCTACTCGGGACTCATCCGGGGGAGCATGGAAGTGGTGGTCTGCGCTGCGCTTCGGTTGGGCAAAGTAATGGGTAAAGGGTCGACTGGATGACCCGTGTATATCTAATTTGTAGGTATTCTTCAATCGTCGGAATTCTCATCAATGGAAGCATGGAACTCGATCATCGTTCGGTGTCTCCTCCGTGCCGGCGAAAGCGATTTTACCCACAGCATTTGTTGAACGGAAGACCTTATATCCGGGGGATTGGACCCGGCCTTCCTATAAGTTAGGCGTGCTAACCCATTGCACTAAACACCCGAAGGTGATATTAACAGTTCGCCACCGAATTCTCTCCTGTTGTTCCCACTTCTCGCACACCTCACCCAATATTTCGCCGCTTCTCTTCTCCACACATTTCATCGACCTATCATCATCTAAAAGCAGCTCTGATCGATCCAACATGTCGAAGCCAAACCCTTCAACGCAGGATTTCGTCCCCGCCAAATCCACACAGCCCGAACAAGGGAGTTCCGAACAGGGTGATGCGCCTCCTCCGTGTACGTCTACCTCACCGACTCAGTCCTCTCAACGATGTGACTTTGTTCCCCCTTCCCACCCTTCACATCCTCCTCCTCCTTCCATCCACTCTCATCTCCTCGCCTGACTGCTCTATGACCGCCAACTCTTACCGACGATTTCAGACACCGCTCCCTCAATACCCCAACAAACCCACCTCCCCCCACATCCCCTCCCAATCCCCCTCCCGACACACCTCGAATCCCATTCCAACGGATGGACACCACCTGCCAACCTCGCCGTGGCGAAATCGAGGGCGCTGAGACGGTTCTGGGTGGCTTTCTTCTGGGCTTGCTTTGTCTGGATCGTTCTTGGGTGGGTTACGCTTCCTTCCCGGTATTTACCTTCCCCTCACCTTTCACTCTCTCCCCTCCCCTTCTGCCCGTCTGCGCTTCCCCCCTCTCCTGTCTGCCTCATCATGTCCTCCCTCTCCCCTCTTCCCCCTTCTGTCTGTTCTCATACCAGTTCCGGGGTCGGGGTACATGTGCTGATAACGGGGATTTAGCTTGATAGTCGGCGGCGGTGTCAGTGATGTCGAGACCAACCCCAGGGGCCGACAAGGGAGATGGGACAAACATGGCCGATGGAGGGAGGATGGGGTGCGTATAGGCTCGGAGATGACGGGGAGCCATTCGCCGCCGACGATGGGATGGGAGGTAGTGGATTTCCCAGCGTCTTGATTCCTAGAAAATCCTCGACCATCTCGATGATTAGATCAGTTCTCTCTGAGCATCTGAAACGACTACACTATGCATGTATACAAATGACACAGCCAGTATCTCCTCAAATGCCAGTACAGATTCTCGGTCCTCTCACTCCCCCACCTCCTCTCCTCTCATCCTCTCCCACACCACACCCACCAGCCGCCTCCTCTCGGCCCAACCCCTCACCACAACCTCCCACCAGCCCCTCCGACTCCTGAACCTCCTCTCCCTCACCCATCTCGCCCACCAACCCTCCACCTTCCTCTCCTTCTCCCTAGCCCGCCTTCTCTCATCCGGATTAACCTCCAAGATCTGCGTCTCCACAAACATCAACACCTTCCGAGTCAACCCCTTCACCCCATCGTATACCCGCACCAACGTGTTCGCCGCTCCGATCAGGACGAAGATGATGATCATGATTTGTCCGAGTCCAGTCCCGCCTGTACCGTCCCCATCGCGTCGGGTGTATCGGCGGAAGAGACCGGCACCGCGGAACCCGTTGAAGATCTGGAGTGGGGCGAAGAGGGATAGTGAGAGCAGGAGTGAGAGGAAGGATAACGACCCGAGCACCGCCAGACCAAGGAGGAACCGTATCACCAAGCCGAACACCGCGATGGCTATCGGGTTGGGTAAGGAATCCACGAAATTGGTATCTGACGAGGCGAACTTCTGTGCCACACCCGCGAACGTCTGGATCGCGCCAAGGACGACATCGTAAATGAGTGCGCCACCGCCACCGACAACGATGATCGGGCCATCGTCCCAATCGTCATACTCGTCGTATAGGCCGGTGCCAGGAGGGGATTTTGGGGAGGGAGAGAGGACGGCTCGGGATACCGAGGGCGAGGAGAGGAGGAGGTGGTGGATGAGTTGACCAAAGGAGAGGCTTAGGAGTAGGAAGAGGAGGGTTGTGAGGAGGAGGAGAATCGGGCGGGAGGTGGCCAGGCCGGAGACGAGGGTTCCTGCGCCGTGCGTCAGCGAGGCGTCGAGTGCGGAGCAGCCGCTCGTCGCTCGTTGCATGACAGCAGAACCTGTCCGAACAGGGATGATAAGAGACGACACTCACTGCGTAGACGGTATTGGTGATGACATTGGGGACATTCTGGATTCATCAGTTACGAGCTGCAGATCCGATGTCTGGCGCAACCCACCCATGAACGCTTTCTGGATCAAGATTAGCGCAGCTTCCCACGATCCAAACCAGACTCACAGCGTTCGTCCCCGTCCCTCGCCAAGCGTTGATGCACTTGACTACTCCACTCAGCCGCGCTCACCAGTCAATCTCGAACAGCTCACCATGCACATACTGAACCTCACTATCAGCCTTGACTCAGTCTGAAGTATAACGGACTCACCCGCATACTGCCCGCACAGAGACACGGCGAGATCAGTCTACCCAGCGTATCCTCATCGTCCACCCCTCCAAAACAGATCCGACACTGTCTCTCATCCACCTCGTCCGGGTCGAGCTCGCGTAGCGGTGTTGGCTCCGGTTCATCTTTCACCCATTCTTCCTCCTTCACATGCTCTCCCTCCTTCGATTCTTCTTCAGCACGGTCTGCGTCGTCGTCGGACTCGCCGAGGTGGTACGTCCCTGGGAAATGTCGTTCGGCGACAGGAGTCGCTGGGAGGGACGCGTCGACGAGGTCTGCGTCGGCTTCGTCGTCGTAAAAGGTGTGGGCTTGGCGGTGGTGGACCGAGCCTGAGGAGATTAACAGAGGTGAAGGACGGGACATCTTCACCAGCACAAGGGCTTCATTAG
>JAABUL010007193.1_pt1 | contig 12188 bp, 9 predicted proteins | sample 5559151 | NCBI WGS metagenome assembly JAABUL01 (sample SAMN10711876, study PRJNA513368) | rock metagenome | isolation source: Antarctica rocks | place: Antarctica: Victoria Land, Pudding Butte sud | reverse complement strand
CCGCCCGCCAGCTACCAGATCTAACCGACAACTATCCGGATGGAACCTCCCTCCATTGGTGACCTACGCCTTCGGGGCGCACTGAATACGACGGGCTAACTAACCGTCAACGCCGGAAGTTTGCGACAGGCCCGCGCTGCCCTCTTCCTGGTCGAGAAGGCTGCTCCCGCACACCTCCCATCAATTAGCGGTCAGTCGAACATGTCCGGCTGTGTCGCCTCGATGTGGCCGTAAAGTGTCTGGAAGTGTAGCCATCCAATGTAATCGCTGCCGACATGCTCGCGGCTATACTCGGCCGTCTTCTGCGACACGATCTGCGGCTTGATCCCGGTCGCCTCGACGAGCAGTTGCTGCTTGCAGGCGCGCTCGAGCGCGATGAACCAGAACGCCGCATCGTCGATACTGTGCCGGCTGGTGGTAAGCAAACCGTGGTTTTGGTGGAGGACTCCACGGTTCCGACCGATCTCCTTGGCGACCGACCAGCCGCTCTCCTCCTCCACCGCAACCGCCCCGGCCGAGGCACCGATCACAGCATGGCTGTTGTAGAACGCCGCCGCGTCCTGGCTGATCGTGTCGAGCGGCCGGCCGGTCGTGCACCAGGCGGTGCCATAGATGGTGTGCGCGTGGCACATGGCTACCACGTCGGGATACTCCTCGTGAACGGCTCCGTGCAGAACGAATCCGGCGCGATTGATGGCGTGCTTGCCCTCGACAACGGTGCCCTTGTGGTCCGCAAGGATGAGGTTCGACATTCTAACTTGAGAGAAGTGGACGCACATCGGGTTGGTCCAATAGAGCTCCGGGCGGCCGGGATCGCGCACGGTGAGATGCCCGGCGAATCCGTAGTCGAAGCCGTGCAGGGCGAAGGCGCGACAAGCGGCGACGAGGTGCTCCTTGCGGTACTTGCGCTCAGCCTCAACGCTCTCGAACTCCGGGATTTTTGGGAAGATCAGCGCTTCCTGCTCCGGTTGATAGATCGAGACGCGTTCCTTCGTCACGGTCCGAATGGTATCCATCATGGTGTCGGGCATTTTGAGGTTCCTTTCTGGGGTGTGTGAGGGCGCTCAGCGATTGACGAGGCGCTTAGGCATCGTCAGGACGAGGAGACTGCCGACCAGCAGGCATCCGGCGAGGGTGTAGACGCCTAGGGTGGTCGAGTGAGTGGTGTCGATGATCCACCCCACGGCATTTGGGCTCACAAAGCCGGCGAGGTTGCCGACCGAGTTGATAACGGCAATGCCGCTCGCGGCCGCGGCGCCGGCCAGGACCGAGGCTCGCAGCGCAGCCGGGCAAGTCGTAGGGGCGGCCAAGTAACAACGCGAGCTCGCAGCTCATGGTCAGAGCGGCCCGCCACCGTTTCATGCTCCCGACTCCCCTATCCCGGCCTGAACAGACTACCCCTGAAAAAGCAGCCCGCGCCACCGAGCCGGGGCGCCGTGAGCATCATGCCCTTTAACAACGGTTGCGAACGGGCGCTGCGACCCCCCGTGATCTTGCGCAAGGTCACCGGAGGCTTCCGCTCCCGATGGGGAGCGCGTGTCTACGCCGCAGCTTGTACCGTCATCGCCACCGGAAGGCTCAACCGCATATCTGCCCTCCAGGCCATCTCAAACGCCCTGAAACCGTCCCCGGCCTAACCCCGATCCCACTGGGACCTGAGCAGTTACCCTCGCGCGGGGTGATGGCGCGTCGGGTGAGGCTCCACGACGAACATCCTCGGTCCCCAAAAAAGGAAGCCTATCCACTGGCCGAAGATTCGTCCGCCCGCGTCAGCAATGTGCTGGCGCTCCAGTGGCCTGGTTTGTCACCCTCCTACACAGTCGGCCTCCGCATAGTTGCACGCGGCCCTGCGGACGAGATTCCGTCAGGTCAGCGCGCCCGGGTTGTCGTCAACCGTTCCGGCTACGAACTGGTCGAGGTCGACGATGGCTCCTGTCATCATGCCGGCCTGGTCCGAGACCAGGAAGGCGACGAGATCGCCGACGTCGGACGGCACCAGCAGGCGTCCGAAAGGCAGCTTGCGGCCGATATCCTCCGCCCAGCTTTCCGCAAGACCATGGACCTGGGTCTGCACCCGGTGTTCGCTCGGGGTCACGGTCCAACCCAGATTGACGCCGAACACCCGGATCCGGTCCCGCTTGAGCGCATTCGCGGTTCCCCTGGTGAGCGTCACCAGGGCCGCCTTCGAGGCCGAATAGGCGAGCAGGAAGGGTGGTCCGCCATAGGCCAGCATGCTGCAGACGTTTACGATCACGCCGCCATGCGGCTTCATGGCTTCGGCGGCAGCCTGCATCATGAAGAACGGCGCCCGTGTGTTGATGGCGAACACCCGGTCGAAGATCGCCGGGCTTGTGTCGGAGATGCCGCCGCGGTCGGTCACCCCAGCCGCATTGCACAGGATGTCGAGCCTGCCAAAGCGGCTGCGGGCGTCATCGACTGCGCGGCGCGCAGCTTCCACGTCGCTGAGATCGAGCACCAGCGGCACCACCTCGCAACCAAACGCACGGAGCATGGCGGCGGTGTCCTCCAGGAGACCGCTTTCACGATCCACCAGCACGAGCTGCCGCACCCCTTCCTGGGTCAGGCGGTGCGCGATCGCCTGCCCCACTCCCTGCGCGGCACCGGTGACCAAAGCGACGCGCTCGCGTCCTGACATGGTCTGTCCTCCCGCTGAATTCTTAGTTTCTGGCAAGCAGTCTTCGGTCGCCGCTTGTCGATTATCGGCCAACGAGCGTCAGGCGCCGCCTGGAATAGGCATCGATCGTGACCGCAAGCAGCAGGATGGCGCCTTCGACCATATATTTCACGTCTGCGGGTTGGCCGACGAGGTCGAGCCCGTTGGAGACGCTGCCGATCACCAAGGCGCCAAGCAGTGCGGACCACACGCTGCCGCGGCCGCCGAACAGGCTGGTGCCTCCGATGACGGCGGCGGCGATCGCTTCCAGCAGCAGCGTTCCGCCGCCGGTCTGGGTGCTGGAGGCCTGCAGGCGAGCCGTCGAGAACAGCCCACCGATGGCCGCCAGGGTTCCGGAAAGCGCGAAGACGACAACCCTGATGCGGGCCACGCCGATGCCGGCACGTCGCGTCGCCTCGGCGTTGCCGCCCACCGCGTAGACGTGCCGCCCGAACTTGGTTCGGCGGGTCAGCCAGTCGAAGAAGATCACCAGCCCCATTAGCAGCACGCCCACGGTGGGCACGCCGTAGGCGTAGTTGAGCACCGCCGCGGCGCCGATGAGGACGACCGCGATGATCGCGACCTCGAACAGCAGGACGGGCCGCGACCGAGTCACCATCCCGGCGCGCTGACGCTGGCTCTGCTCCACGAGGCGACTTCCCGCGAGTCCGACCACGAGGACGGCCGCGAGCACCCATGACCAGAGGGGCGGCAGGAATGTCGAGGCGATATCGGTAATATGGGCGTCGAAGACGTTCAGGGTGCCGGCATCGCCGAGCACGTGAAGTTGCACGCCGAGCCAGCCGAGCAGCCCAGCCAGCGTGACCACGAACGAGGGAACGCGAAAGAAAGCGAACCAGGCGCCCTGCAGGGCGCCGATCAGCGCGCCCACCACCAGTGTGGCGGCGATCGCGGCCCACCAGGGCCAGTCGTCGTTGACCAGCAGGACGCCGAGCACGGCCGCCGTCGCGCCCGCGACCGAGCCGACCGACAGGTCGATCTCGCCGAGCAGCAACACCAGCACGACGCCGATGGCGATCGTGCCGGACACGGAGATCTGGAGGACCAGGTTCGACAGGTTGCGGGCGGTGAGGAAGTGCGTGTCCTGAAGCTCGAAGAACGTCCAGATCAGCGCCAGCCCGAGCACCACCGGCAGCACCCCGAGGTCGCCCGACGTGACGCGCTGGCGCAGATCGCGGACCACGGCGGCCAGCGGCGAAAAGGCGAGACCGTCGGGCGCGTCCTTGCGCACCGATGTTTCCAATCCAGCTTTCATCAGACCGTCTTTCGCGCACCCGTGATCGCGCCGACGACTTCCTCCGGGGATGTGTCGTCGCGCCTGAACGTCGCCGCCCTCCGGCCGAGGCGCATGACGATGATCCGGTCGGCGACTTCGAACACGTCATGCAGATTGTGCGAGATCAGCACGACCCCCAGCCCCTGAACCCGCAGCTGCTTGATCAGCTCCAAGACCTGCTGGGTCTGCGCCACGCCCAAGGCCGCGGTCGGCTCGTCGAGAAGTACGACCTTCGCGGTCCACATCACGGCGCGGGAGATGGCGACGGACTGCCTCTGTCCGCCCGAGAGCGAGGCGACAGGCAAACGAACGTTGCTGATCGTCGTCACGTTGAGCCTGCGCAGCACATCGAGCGCGCGCTGCTCCATCTCGAGTTCCGACAGCCGGCCCAGGAGACCGGGCTGCCGCAGCGCCTCGCGGCCGAGGAACATGTTGGCCACGACGTCCAGGTTATCGCAGAGCGCCAGATCCTGGTACACGGTCTCGATCCCGAGAAGGGTCGCGTCATGGGGCGAATGGATCCTTACCTCGCCACCGTCGAAGCGGATGATCCCGTCGTCCGGCGCATGGGTTCCGGCCATGACCTTCACGAGGGTCGACTTGCCGGCGCCGTTGTCGCCGGCCAGAGCCACGACCTCACCCGGATAGACCTCGAAATCCACCTCGGACAAGGCCTGAACGGCCCCGAACCGCTTGGAAATCTGCTTGAGTTCCAGCACGGGGGCGGCCGGAGGCAGCCCCCCGCGGCCCGCTTCGACGACAGCGCCTAACATGATTGTCGCGGCTTACGGCTTGCAGGGTCCGACCGCCGGCATTCCCTTGCACAGGTTGGCCTTGGAGACCGCACCGTCATCGATTTCAATCTTCATATTGTCCAGGGTGATCACATTGGCCGTCACCTTGGCCCATGGGACCTCGACTTTGTCGTTGTTGACCGTGGCCCCCCCGAATAGATCGGGCGACGGCTTATCGCCTTTCAGCAGCGCCGCGGTGATCTCAGCTGCCTTGCCGGCCTGCTCCTTCAACGAGCGCCACACCGTCATGGACTGCTTGCCCTGGAGGATGAGCTGCAGGCTGTTCAGCGTGCCGTCGAGCCCGGTCACCGGCACCTTGCCGGCGAGCTGCTGGGCTTGCAGGGCCGAGATGATGCCGCCCGCCATGCCGTCGTTGGCCGACAGAACGGCGTCCACGCCATTGTTCGACTTGGTCAGGACCTGATCCATTTCGGCCTGCGCCTTTGACGGATCCCACAAAGGGGTCCAGACGTCAGCCACCAGCTTGCGGGAGCCCTTGTCGAACAGCGGCTTGAGCACCCCCATGTAGCCCTGCGCAAAAAGGTGGGCATTGTCGTCGACCGGCGAACCGTTGATGACCGCGATGCGGGCGCCCTCCTTGGTGTTCTGCTCCATCCAGGTGCCTTGCAGCTGGCCGATCTTGATGCCGTCGACGGACACGTAATAGGCCACCGGCGCGTTTTTGATCAGACGGTCGTAGGCGATGACCGGCACGCCCTGACGCTGGGCGTTGTTGACGATGACGGCGGCGCCCTTCTGGTCGATCGCGGTGACCACCAGCACCTTGGCGCCGTTGGCGAGTGCCGCCTCGGCCTGCGCCTGCTGCTTGGTGACGTCGTTCAGGGCGTTCTCGACCTTGACCTGGGCGTCCGAGAAATATTTCTGCAGCGCCGCGACGAAGAAGGGACGATCCTGGCTCTCCCACCGCGCCGTCACATTCTCGGGCAGCAGGAACACCACAAGTGGCTTTGAAGCCTGGGCACTGGCCGGGCTGGCGGCGAATAGGCCAGCGGCAGCCGCCAGCCCCAAGATGCTGCCCCGAATAGCCGAGCTCACACTATCCAATCGTCCCATGACCGTCTCCCTCACAGATTATGCCAGCTTGTTTTCCGACCTGCGGAACGCTGATCCGTGTAGAGTACCTCATGTTCAGGCCGGCGCAAGCAGTCGTTAAGGTCATGCCAACAGTGTTGTCACATTGCTGAGCCAAGGTCGCAGATGGTCTATTTTGTCATGCGCAGGCCGCAGTCGCCCCGCACCAGTTGGCCCTGGCTTCGGCTCGGAACGCCTCGATCTCAGGCGGCGGTCGACGCCTGAGATCGTTCGGTCGCGTAGACTTCGCCACTCACCATCAGATTCCAGGCGACGCGCGCAATCTTGCTAGCGAGCGCCACCGCGGACCACTTCGGTGGGAGTATCAGGCAGCACAGCCGCTTGGCGAAGCTCGCCCCGGTCTGCCGCGGAGGGCGAGCCCGAGGTGGTGAACAATGCAGTCGAGCCGTGCGGTGCGGCGAGAGCGTGCCGTCACAACGCCGTGGTCAAAGCGCTCGGCAAGGATCCGCTGGCGGCAGAGAGGCTCGTCACAACGGAACCGACGCGCAGCAAGGTAGAGGCGAGTGCCGCGGCCTGCACAAGCTAGATCCGAATCGCGCCGAACGTAACGGCTATGGACGCGACGCGACGCAACCATGCAGAGGGGGCACGCCGCCGTGGCTGACGCGGCTTTTGCCGTGATCAGGATCGTGTCGCCACCCGACGCGACGTCCTCAACGGTCAAACCTGAAGAGATCATGGACGAGAGTTGGAGTCCGATGCATGTCGCTTGCCTCGCTTACGGATCAGCAACAGCCGACCAGCGGACATCGTCGAATGTGAGTCAGACCCACTATTGCGGGCGATTTCACAACGAGACCCGCGCTGCCCGCATCTCGCAGGGCTCCAGCGGCACGGCAGGCAGTGCCCGCAAGGCGGCGAGGTCGGCCACGAGACGCTCGCCGATCGTGCCGGCATGCCGACCCCCGCGAAGGCCTGGGCACGCGACACGCAAAGGCGCGCCCGCGCAGCCCTGAGGTCCGGGTTGGCCACCACCGCGAAGGTCGCGACCTCGTCGATGTCGAGGAGGCGGCCGAGGTCGAAGCGGTGAGTCCGCAGCACCGGCAGCGGGATGTCGGCGGCGACACCGTGAGCAGGATGGGCTTGTCGCGGAGATCGACGCCCCCGGGCAAAGAATTCGGTGCGTAGCTCGCGCAGGCCGCAAGGAGCAGCAAGGGCCACATCAAGGCCGGAATGGCCGCCAACTTCAACGGCGGATCGATCCGGCATGGGCCGGGACGGGGCGGCGGGGAGCTTCGGGACGGTGCCGGCCCGCGCGGGATGGGTGCCGAATCGAAGTGCCGGATGTTCGACTTGCAAGCAGCATTTGAGGCGTCTCAGCCTCCGATCGGGCCGCCTCAGCGGGGGAGTTCGGCCCCGAGGTCGGCTCGGGACTGCGGCCGTTGCGCGGCCCAGAGGACGGCGGCCAAGACCGCCACCGCCGCTGTCACGAACAGGGCCGAGAGGATGACCCAGGGCACCGACAGGGCGTCGGGCGGAGGGTCGAACACGCCGGTCAGCAGCTTCACCAGCATGGCCGCGACCGCGAAGCCCAGCACGGTGCCGATCAGCCCCCCGCCGCCCAGCACGAGCAGCCCCTCGGTCCACAGAAAGCGCGCCGAGATCCCCGGCCTGGCGCCGAGCGCCCAGAGCACGGCCAAGCTGCGTCGGCGTTCCACGAAGCCGAGCGCCAGGACGAGGCCGGTCGAGGCCGCGACCATGGCCACGGCGAAACCGAGTTCGATCCCGGTCAGGCCGCGGAGGTCGACGGCCGTGAGGCTGGAGCCGATGATACGGCTCGCTTGGCCGATATCCGTCACGGCCAGGGGCGAGTCGCGGCCTAGGGCTCGTCGGATCCCCTCCGCGATCCGCGCCGGTGCATCCGCCGTCCGGACCAGGACGAGTTCGGCTCCCGGCCGGCCGGTCTCGGTCGCCAGGTAGGCCGCGTTGGCGACCAGGAAGGAGTCGCGCGGCGCGGTCGGGAACTCGTTCACGACGCCGACCACGTGGAACGGCGAGGTGCGCGAGCTGCCGTCCGCGGCGTCGAGCCGCAGTTTCAGGAGGTCGCCGATGGCGAGCTGGAAGTCATTGATGGTTTCCTGCGACACGAGGACCCCGTCGGGCGTCGCGGCGAGGCGGTCCAAGGCGCCGCGCGCGTCGCCGCCCGCCACATGGGCGTCGACGATCGCGGTCGCGCGGCCGATCCGGCGCGGGTCGATGCCGTAAAGGTCCTGGAGGTCGTGGCCCACGTAGGCGTGGCGGTGCTGCATCGGTTCCGCCACCGCGACGCCCGGGACGGCCCTGATGGCGCGGAGGCGGTCGCCGGCCGGCATCCGGGCGGTGCCCGTCACCGTGACGTCGGCGCCGTTCGTCAGTTGCGCGTCGACGCGGCTCTGGGCCTCGTAGGTGGTGTCGAACACCGCCACCGCGATGCCGAACGAGATCGCCAGCGCCGTCATCACGACCCCGGTCGCGATCCTGCCCCGCTCGCGGGTCACGGACGCCGCGATCGTGTCGGCGAGCCGGGCCGCGAAGGGCGCGATCGCGCGGGCCAGCGGCACACGCCCGTGCCCGAGCGCCCATCGGGAGAGCCGCAGCGCCGTGAGCCCTCCGCCGATCCAGAGCGCCAGGGGCGCCAGGAAGGCCGGGTAATCGACCGCAGTGGCGGCGACGCCTTCGGGCGCCAGCACCACCTGATATCCGGTTCCGGCGGTGCGCCAGAACAGGGCCGCGGAGAGAGCCAGCAGCAGCAGGTCGAGCCCGAGGCGCTGCCAGATCGGGGTGGCGTTCCCCGTGAGGCTCCTTCGGGCGGTCGCCACGCTGCTGGCCCGGAGGTCCGCCCAAACCGGGAGCATCACCGCCGTGGCAGCCGTCGCCATCCCGGCCACGGTCGCGGCGGCGAGCCAGGGCAACCCGCCGGTATTGACCATCGGGATGCCGAGCGCCGCCGCGAGTCCAAGCGCCAGCACGGCGCCGCCGATCCCGCTCACGGAGGCCACGGCGGCGGCCTCGATGCCCGCGACCCCCAGGGCTGCCGCGGGGGACGCTCCACGCAGGCGCAACAGGGCTTGTTCGCGCCGCCGGCGGTCGCGGCCGGCCAGGACGACCGCCGCGGTCAGCAGGGCCGCCAACACGGCGCCGGGCGCGCCGAGGAACAGGAACAGCACGCCCGCGTAGAGCGCGTCGCCGCGCACCGCGTCGAGCCGCGCCGCCAGATCGTCGGCGATCGTCGCGGCGCCGGCCGCCAGGACCTCGACATGATGGGCCTGCTGGGAGGCCGCCACGTAGGCGGCCCCGGGGTCGTTCGGCAATCCCGCGTGGTCAAGCCTGACATGGAGCTGCCGGCTCGTGCCGGCGGCCGGAAACCCGGCGGCCGACGCGGGAAAGAGCGCCGCCCAGCGCGCGGCCGGCACCAGCAGGACGTCGTCGGGCGGCGCGCTCGGCGCGGCGGCTTTGGACGGGCCGATCGACTGGAACATGCTGTCGGCATTGGGGAGGTCGACGACCCCGTCCACCGTGAGCTTTTCGGCACCGCCGTCTGCCATGGCGATCCAGACGATGTCGCCGGGGCCGACATGGAGGTTCGCAGCCGCCTGCTGGGCGATCAGCACGCCGTCCGGCTTGCCGGCCAGCGCGCGGACTTGGCCGGGGAAGCGGTCGAGGTAGTCGGGTGGGACGCCGAGCACGACGCCCGCCCCGGTGGTCTGGGTGGTGGTGCCCGCAACGGCCGAGAAGCCCGGAACGGCGGCGTAGTCGACGGTGGCGATCGCGGTCGTCGGCACGTCCTTGCGGAGCAGCGCCGTCAAGGCCGCGGCATCGGTCCCGGGCGCCAGCGCCACTTGCCAGTCGACCGGGACGCCGCGCACGGCGCGGCGCGTCATGTCCTGCCGGCTCGCGGCCGCGAAGAGGCCGATGAGGCCGATCATCGCTACCGCCAGGGCGATCCCGGCGCCGCTCGCCGCGAGCCGCGGCAGTCGATGCGCCAGGAGGCCCTTAATCCATAGACCGATCATCGTTTGCCTCCCACCGTGGCGAGGGACGGTGACGCGGCGCCGTCGTCCGCGTGAGGCTCGCTGGCCAGCAGCACGCCCCTGTCCATGGACCACAGCCCGTCGAACCGGGCCGCGACGGCGGGATCGTGAGTCGCCACTACCAGGGCCGCGTCGCTGGCCGCCGCGGCCGCCAGCAGATCCTCCATCAACTTGGCGCCGGTAGCGCCGTCGAGTTGGCCGGTCGGCTCGTCGGCCAGAATGAGGCGCGGCCGCGTGACGAGGGCGCGCGCCACCGCGACCCGCTGCGCCTGACCGCCCGAGAGTTCGTCGGGCATCTTGTTCGCGAGGTCGGCCACGCCGACGAGGTCGAGGGCCGCGCGAGCGTCGAGGCACGGCCCGACCGTGGCCGGCGCGATAGCGAGCGCGACCGCGATGTTCTCGGCCACGGTCAGGGCCGGCAGCAGAGAGGGCGACTGGAACACTACCGTGATCCTCGCGGGTCGCAGCCCGGAAGGGTCGCCGGCCGCCGCGGCCCCGCCGAAGGCCGGCCAGGCGATCGTGCCGCCCGTGAGCCGGTCGAGCCCGGCCATCACGGACAGCAGCGTGGTCTTGCCGCTGCCCGAAGGTCCCATAATGGCGGTGCGGTCCCGCGCCAAGACCCGGAAGCTCGCCGGCGCGAGTGCCCGGATTTGCTCGTTCGGGCCGTCGTAGAACCGTTCTGCGCCGATCCCCTCTACCAGGACTTCGGCACCTGCAGTGGTGGCGCGCCAACCCCGGCCGACCGCGGAAAGAACCGCCGCTTCGACCGGCGGGCGGCCGTCGCGGACCTCGATCCTGCCGTCCCGGATCGCCAGCACGCGGGTCGCCCGCGCGGCCAGCGCCGGGCTGTGGGTCGCGATCAGGGCCGCCCCACCCTGCGCCCGTCGCCGCTCGATCGCGTCGAGGATCCGCCGCTCGGTCGCGGCGTCGACCTCCGCTGTGGGCTCGTCGGCGAGCAGCAGCGGCGGGTCGGCCGCGAGCGCAACTGCCAGGGCGCCGCGGGCCAGTTCGCCGCCCGACAGCGTACCGGGCAGTGCGCCGGCCCGGTGCGCGAGCCCCACGCTGTCGAGGAGGTCGGCCAAGCCGGCGCTGTCGTGCCGGCCGGCCAGGCGGCACTGCAGGCGGATGTTGTCGGCGAGGCTCAGGTGGCCGAACAGGTTGCCGGCTTGCGCCATGATCCCGACCGACCGGGCCCGGAGCGCGGCACGCTCCGCGTCGGGCCGCCGCGCCATGGCGTGGCCGGCGATCGTCACGTCCCCGCCATCGGGTTCGTCGAGCCCGGCCGCGCAGGCCAGCAGTGTGGACTTGCCGCTGCCCGACGGCCCCACCAGCGCGACGGTCTCGCCCCGGCCGACCGCGAGCGTGGCGCCGCGCAAGGCCCGGACTTCCGCGCCGGCACGGTGGTAGACGCGGAAAAGGTCCGCGACGTCGAGGACGGGGGCGCTCATCTCCATCGGAACGAATCGGCGATGAGCTTCCATTGGTCGGCATTGTCGGCCCCAGCCGGGGCCGAGAGCGTGAGGGTCGCGAGCTTGCCGGCGCCACCGATCAGGAAGCGCTCGTTCTCGAGCCGGATCCGCTTGTCGGTGACGGGGTTCGGCTCGGAATTGGACGTATAGGCGATCCTCACGGCCTGGCCGCCCGGCAGCGTCCGGGTATCGATGGCCGCAATCTTGACCGCACGACCCGCCTTGACGAGGTCCGCAGCCTCCGCAGCCTTGACCGCGGCGGCAGTGGGGGCCGCTGTCGCCGGCGCGACCGACACCGCGACCGTCCCGTACTTGTCCGCGAAGGTGACGCCCGAGGGATTGTCGGTCCGGGCCCAGCCCTCGGGCACCTTGAGCGTGAAGCCCTGCGGCGCCTGGTAGGTGACGAAGACCTGGTCATCGGGGATGTCCCCCGGCGGGTTCTTCTCGGGCGCGACCGCGGATTCCTGGGCGGGTGCCGCCCGGGCGGGCGCAATCCCTGCGGCGCCCGCGGCGCAACCGAAGAGAACGGCCATCAGCATGCTGCGTCGCGTCGTGTGACGGATGGTCGTGGAGAAGGGAGTATCTCCCGCGCGTTGCTCGGTCGCCGACCTCATTTCTTCCCCTCCGCCGTATTCTGCAGGGGCGCGCCGGTCTTGGCGTCGATGCCGACCTCGTGGACCACGGCGCCGACCTTGACGTCGAATGAATATCGTAGGCCGGAGCCGCCGTTGCGGTGCTCCAGTTCCTGGTCGAGGATCGTGCCAGGCTGGGCGTTCAGCGCCGCCGCGCGGGCCTGTTCGAGGGTGAGAGTCGCTTCCCTGGCGAGCGCGC
>JAABUL010007191.1_pt1 | contig 12195 bp, 14 predicted proteins | sample 5559151 | NCBI WGS metagenome assembly JAABUL01 (sample SAMN10711876, study PRJNA513368) | rock metagenome | isolation source: Antarctica rocks | place: Antarctica: Victoria Land, Pudding Butte sud | reverse complement strand
TTACCAAAAGCCCATCATTCTCTCATCCAAGGATACCAAAGCCCAGTACGGGCACGCATACCGTATTCCTCGGTTGAAGAAGCTGACCTCCGACGTTCTCTGACCTTTGGGATGTTATTGTCCTGACAGCATCGATAATAGCTGCATTGGATACCGCCGACGTCCTCACGACGTCGATCAGGGAATTGAGCGTTGTACGCGTTGCTAATGTCGGCAGACGAAGGTCTTGGGGGTGAACGTCGAGGACTCCGGTGGGCTCTCCCTTGGGCAGGGCGTTGGCCGCCGTTTGGTACATTATTAGCGTGATAAAGACATGCCAGTCTTGACATTACTAGCCGTCCACGATGGCGCTGGATATGGACGGTGAGTAAGTTGAATAGGAACCGCTCGTCGGCGTGGAGCGCTATCGATGTTTCCTGTATTGAGTCCGTTGCGTCTGGAAGTCGTTTTGTCTGTTAGGTCTAGAATAATAGTAATGTATGGTTGTATCACTTCCTCCTGTCTTGCTGACTTCGTGTTTAGCATCACGCCAAGGGAGGTGACTGCCTAGAGATAGTGCGACTGCTGGAGGCGCCTCGAAACGGCCAAACGCCAACGACGCTGAGGTGTGCCGCTGATCTGCAGGAATGGATCTGTGAACCTGACAAGGGCTTCCGGGCAGATCCTCTCTAGCATGCGTTCGTGGAAGTGCTTCGACCAATCGAGGAATCGCTGCTAGCCGTGAAAGGGACGGAAGGTTGTTGGAGAAGCGACACCTCGAAACAGCGCAATCAGGGCTGGAGACGCAACAATCATCTCAAGCGGCACAATGGTGTGCCAGGATAAATCTCAAAAGACCACGGATATCAGATGGATTAGGCTGCTTGCTAAGCAGAATTCTAGGATACCTTGATCCCAACGGGGTTTTGACTACTAAAACACAAGGAATCAACAACGTCAAAAGACACAACCTTGTCGAATTGAGGGCTGCGCTCTAGATACGCCGATCCTTGAGCATTGTCGATGCACGAGGCGCTTCACAAGCAGGAGGTGGTGAAGGATGCAGATGGCGAGTTGAGATATTGTTGCACCACCCATGGAACGTGCGGCTGACCTCTCCTCATATGAAGGGTCGCCTTTCCCCCACAGGCAGTCCAGCTAGTGTAGTATGGAGATACTGAATAATGTATGGGTGGATACGCTTGAGAGGAGGCTCTCTATCGCAAAATTACCGCCCATACTATGACCAATGAGTATGATGCTAGAATTAGTCGTAAGAGGATGTTGTGTGATCATATTTGTCAGCCTGTATCAATGACCTTGCCAGGATGACCCGAGCTTTCCTAACGCTAGAGTCGTGCAAAAAAAAGGCTTGAATGTCGATACACAGTCGTCTAAGCTATCTCCTACCTATCTTGTTCCGTGCTATCTCCAAAGTCAGGACGGGCTACAGAGAGCTCAGCATGTGAAGTTCACACCTAAGATGTATGGTAAGCGCCACAACAATCCTTGGGTTAAGCCTTTCCTTGAGAGTACTCTCCAAGGAGATAATGCTAACGTCAACCGTGAGGCTTCAGATGTGCAATCAAGTCCCACCAACAGCTGACTGTAACAGCTCTCGCAGCAGACGGTCGCTCTTAACAAGAAGCTAGCTCGCTCGCATTATCAAGCTACTCTTTGTACGACATCGCAACATCGCGACGTGTCAACAGCGAAACGTGTACGTAAAGAACGAAATAATAATCTTGGTAACTCGCTATTACGAAAAATACTCGCGGAGCGACGAGATTAAGCTGATCTGTTGTTATTTGTTCTTTCTCGTCGAGCAATTGCTCGGCTCAACGTTCGATGGTGAACGCAGAGAAAAACACAAAGTTCCGAGTGGCAAGGGATCCACCGGTGTTTGGCGTACAAAACCATCACGGCCTACCATGCTGGTGACGGTATATGGGTGGAGCTGGATATCATGCTGGACAAGGAAACAAGGTTGAGCAAGGCGCACGATATAGCTGAGACGCTCCAGTATTGTCTAGAAGGTAAGCTGGCCCTACTCTCACAGGACTCCCTGTTGCTCACTGATGTTGTAGGTCTCACCGAGGTGGATCGGGCGTTCGTCACCGTAGATTGTAAAGTCCCACTTCACCCGTATCCATTTGCTGCACCAATACTGATACCCATGCTAGATACAAGTCAAGGTCCAACGGGCCATGTAGAAGCTTGAGCTGTTGAGATATTGCTCGGACCCATCCCGCTGAGCTGTAATAGTATTGTTCGGTTGCCGTCCAGGTCTCTAGGGTTGATAGGACGAACGCCGTGTGGACGGTTCTCATAATCGTTCAACATGGTATCAAAGTATGACTCTGAATGCCACATGAACACTGTCAGGATCGGTCGTGGCGGCTGAAGAGCTACAAATTTTGCATTTAGCACTTCAGTACGCAAGGGTCTTTGGTAGCCCGACCTTACTCACCTGACGAAATAGTCACCGCTCCGCCTGTCCCCTCATGAACGAAACATTGCTCCAACAGTTCGGCTACACCATCGACGATTTGCCACCAGCTTGTAACGCCCAGTCTGGACACCTCGTTTGCGGCAGACGTATCATTGAAGACGGAGGCGCTAGAAAAGCTCATGAGTGCAATATTACAGCCAGCTGATGTCACTACATTAGGAACAAGTCATAAGATGATGATCACGTCGTTCGGAGCACGTACGACCGGTCTAGAAGCGCGGTACCTGCTGTACCCGGGTTTTGAATGATAGTGGTAGAGAGTTGGCTAGAATGATGGTAGGTAAAACATGAGATATCCCTTGCAGCATTGCGATTAGGGTGCTCTTCTTCCGCTGCAATTACTAACCAGTCAGGTTCTCGTCTTTGTACAAAGAATAGAGTCCATCGACACCACTGCGAACTTTGTGACCTTGCTCAGTCACCTTTTTAGTCTTCCAGCTGCAAGCCAAGATCCGCGTTCGAATCTCCGCGATGCCATCCTACCGACGGCGAACCCCTGTAGAAAGCAGCGCGCAGACTACCAGGGGCAACAGCTATACCACGCTAGAAATCGCCGAAGCATTAAATACTCATTATGCTGCGATAGCAGCTGGAAATCCCATCAGTACATAATTGTATTTTTGGCGTTGCTTTTGCTTAGGACTGTCTCCCACTCGGTGCGCCACCGGTCTGATCGTACGACCTGCACTTTTGCGCAATGATTAGGACCAGTAGTACGACTTATTCAGCGATGCTTGTCAAGCTGGAGAATTGTTAAAATATAAGCCAGGCCATTGTACATAGTCAGATGAAGTAATGCATACGATTCAATTCGACGATTCAAGCATCGAATGCTGTAGATGACTTGGCGATAGGAGCATTGCTTGTTTGTGAACCTACAAGCGTACAAGATTGATCAATGGCCTGGAATTGAGGAGCTTGTACGAAGGTTCTTGTCAAGCTCCGACAAAAGGGAAGAGGGCGAAGCAGTAAATAGAAAATCTGGGGATAGTTTATAGGTGTATAAACTTAGGGTTGGAGATTTATAAACCTGATATTTATAATAAGATCACTAAGTTAGCCGTCGATTGAATTAATACGTGAAAACATGTATATGACTCGAAGCTTACGAAACATACAATGGTGATGGGAAACAGGAGATCAACCTTACACCAAAATCTGTAGTCATAAATAGGCCACTGGTTTTACACTCCGTGACCTGTTTCTAAAGGTAGTGCACATCTTACTACCAGAAATGCGAGGCAGTGCAATCGTGTTTTGATCCATCATGTAGAGGCAAGCAACCAACGACTAGAATCTGCTATCCATACAGAGATCAGTGCTGTGATTTCAATCGTCGAGATGTGAGACTCAGACGAAGACGCACGACTTGTTCAAGAGCAGATGCACCATTGACCTTCCAGGGAGTGGTATCAAGTCCGGACTGTATCTCGATCGATCCGCCCTGCCCCGTCGCCAAATTCTTACTCACCGTCAAGCCACTTCTGCGAACTCTTGCGACATAGCGCGTAGGCTGACTCACACGACATGTCTTCAGCTCGAACTCAGATGTCTTGATGAGATCTCATCCAGCTCTTCGACACTTGGAATGTTTCCTGAGGTTACGGTTAGTCAATGTGTCTGTAGTCCCGCGCCTGTCTGAGGGACGTTGAACGCATACTTTTGTCCCTTAAAATGCTTTCTCTGCTGTGCTCTTGTGTAGTGCACAATCGTTGACACCGTAATAAGCAAATTGTTCATGAGGCAAGCAAATTCTGGATTACATATCACTCGACAGACGAACGATTTCCGGGCTCGTTGTTAAGTTAAAAGTTGGCACTGCGAGCTGTGCTAACTTTACATTTCCAAAAGCAATGAGAAAGCTCTCAGTGACAAAGATGTAGCTCTTGCAGATACAAACAAGATCGTCGTAGAAAGCTTCAAGCATGTCACAGCCGAGTGCTTAGCAGCAAGCATCTTATCCTCCACCCACCCAGCCCAGCACGTTAACATCACGTTCTTTTCAAGCATAGCCGGACACTCGAGCATGATCATTGGCCTCCTTCCCATGAATCTCGTTGACCGTCCTTCAATTTAGACACAAAGGTTCTCGTAGGATCGTACGCGATCAAGCGCCAATGCAATCCGTACCTTCATCCAATGGATTTTGCCCGTAATGCCACTGGCTCAAACAAGCGGCTGTTTGATCCTGAAAGAGACAATCCGTTTTCAAACCCAGTAGTAAGGAAGAACAAGCGTTTACAGAACCCAAGATACTTGGTCGGCCAATCTCCCATGGCCTGTGTAGACTTTAAGGAGAATCAATTGTGGCTAGCTGTTCATGAGGCAGTGGATAGCCATCCACAGGAAGCGTACCCACTGGATAAGCACTCGAATCTTCGAGGTAGTGGACAGAATAAAAGAAAAACAGCCCCAGGAGACCAACCCACTCATCCACCTGCTAGCCAAGACTGCGATCTTGAATGTGACACGGAGATTGAGATGGAACCAATCTTACTCTTGCAACCCCAGACTCGGCCAATCTCTCATGATCAGCTAGTGGTAGAGGTCAAAGGCATCTATGCAGGCTTAGTTATGGTCGAAAGCATATGCGTGACAAAACTCTTCCCCACGAGCACCATGACTTCTTTCTAGCTTCCCAGCATCCTTCGGCAAGTCCAGCGCTAAGCAATTTGGCCGGTAGATATTCCATGCCGTCGCGAATGTGGCAACATGCAATCTACGCATTTCTAGAGGTTCTCAAAAATAGGCTTCCTGAGTCACGGGATCACATGCTTGCTTTCATGTACATTGCGTACTCTGTGGTGGCTCTTCTTTACGAGACTGTCCCCACTTTCGAAGACACTTGGATAGAATGCCTTGGAGATTTGGGCCGCTATCGTATGGCCGTTGAGGCAGACGACCCTTTGGATCGCGAAATCTGGGGTGGTGTTGCTCGCTTTTGGTACGCTAAGGCAACAGACAACAACTCTGGTACCGTTCGGGACTGTGGGAGTTCCAAAAAGCTTTGCACTATCCCACGATCACTTTTACCATCCCCGAACCACTTTTCGTTGTGATATACTCTAGAATATATTTTTTCCCTAGTCTGTTGGCGTACAAGCACTCTAGCTTACTGTACCTCATACTCTAATGGGCTACTCCGGATTTTTGATCTTGCTTGGGGTTTGATGTTTGAGGTGCTCTGGGTACTTAAGTGCGGGCCACACGAATGCTTGCGGATAGTGGGTATGCAAGCTGAATTTTTCCACTTCGGGATTCAAATCCCCAAAGATGATCAAACTCGATATTTGCACCTCCCGAGCGCCTTCTGCACTTCGACAGAGATAAATATCTCTTCGATCGAGATGGTCGCCGACCTGTAGATAAAAGGACATATGGTAGGGGAGGGGTGCATTGCAGACTCGGTGAAAGTTCTACTAGGGAAGATGGTGTTGGGGGCCTACATAGAGCGGATCATATGGGTGTATCAACTAAAAAGTAGATATGTGCGCGGCCGCGTGCATTACCAATGGGGTTAGCGGCGGGCTAACAATTAACCCGCCGTTTACGAAGTAAGAAGTCCCTGAACCGTTAATGTTGGTGATTTCCGACGGGCGGGGACAATAGTTCGCGGCAACGGTGGCTTTTGTGCCGTTCTTAAACAGGGACATAATTAGCGGCTTGAAAGTGACGAGGGGGAAGATACTTTGTGGACATCCGAAAGGGGTGTCATGTGGATTTCGACTGTGTAAGGGCCAAGGATTGGCCGCGCCCGGTGTTGAAGTGAATTTTCTTTACCCAGTACTCGTCGCTAAAGACCCACAGGTAAATGCCATTAGCATACTGGCAGTCAGTCGACGATCTTAGCCTGGCTCATTCCGGGCCGGTACGGGATCTTCACAAGACTCGAATAATTGGCGCCACTGATCATTGGGGTTGATTCTCGCCCGGATTCAGGTTCAGCGTCCAACCACAAAGAATTCAATTAGCGTGAAAGTGGAGTACAAGTACAGCTCAGCGTCATACAATAGAATCTAGACGTGCCCAAAGAGCCATTATGCTTTTTATAGAATGCCACAAGGTGAGGCTGACTTACTTTCGTCGATGCTGAATATTGATATTGTTGAGAGGCAAATGATGTACAGACGAAGCAAGACCAAGATCGACAAGTATAGTGGTGTGCGCTCAAATTGCCAATTTTTATAACGAGACCGTCAGACCTTCAGTTTGTCCCTTGCCCACACCAAGATTAGCCCAAAGTTGGAGCTACCAAAAAGCCTTGACACACGTGTCTCCAATCTTTACACCCACTCATTCCGGACAGGGTCAAATCTCTTCTTGGCGTCCGTACTCCCTACGCCGCCAACGCCGTGGCTTTCAGTGTTGGCAGGGTGTTGCATCGAGGTGCCTCCCTCTAAGTTACGCTAACGTAGTTCTTAGCTCTGCTGGCATAACCCGACGAGGGCTTGAATCCTTACATGACGATAACTAGACGATTTTTGATGTTTTGAGATAAACCAATGAGCGATGTCGTCTCGATCTTTCAACAAGGGTTGATTTTCTTGAATGGCTTTTCGGGCTTTGTCAACGTCATTGGCTGGGATGTGTTTCCATTGGCATTCCGGTTTGAAGTATTCATTACAGACTTCTTGTGCAGCCCTCTGAACAAAAATCTGATTCATCATATGCTCTATCCATTGCTTTTATGCGCTTACCTGCAATTCTTGTGGGCTGCGCCGTCCAGGTTGAGAATAATTCTTATTTGGTCTTTAGTGACTCTTCCATCCACCTTCGTTGATTGTGCCGCAGAGGTTGCCATAGTCACGTCGCACAATCCGACTCCAACGGGGATCGGCGTTGAGGTCAAGCACCATCCTGGGCACCTTTGGCACCCGTTCTCCGCTCGGATCTTTTGGGCGCTATCTTCGGCTTTCTGCATTAGCTTCTAGGCTTCCCTGAAGTACTTCTACACTAGCAAGGAACTTCGAACAGGATTTAATACAATTGGGCGATTTCGGCCCCGACCAGGTTTTGAAAGGTTTTATTTGGCCCAGTCCTCACCATGATGAACCCTGTCAGCAACAACGATTAAGGTCGTGGAATACAAAGTGGAGCAATGTTCGTGACTGCTAGCCGAGCACGAAGCTAAAGTAACTTAGAGCCTATCAACATTGGATGCAGATTATCGCAGTCGATCTCCCGCGTCTAGCCTAATTTGTTCAATTGCGAACGATTCGCGACTTCTCTTGGCACTACCACGTTACGAAAAGTCACTATGTACATCCACTAGGCGGAACATTAGTATTAACTGACGCATTCTCCAGCCCCCTTCGTCTCCTACCACAAGGCCAATGATTTGGATGCTGCACAAGCCCCGCGCTGGTACCTCAGGCTTCCGATAGGTGCTCCGTCCCGCTACATTTACAGTGCATGTTTCACGATCCCATCCAGGGCTAAAGCGAACAAAACCACCACGCTTTGAAGTATGCTACCTCTTAGTGATGAGTCAGCCACCCGTGAACCGTGTGAAAAAGCGCCATGTAATACCCACGGACATCACGGAGCAGAGCCACCACCATTATACAACTACGAGAACCTAAGGGGCAACCGAGAGCTGTAATGTCTGCGGACGTGTAATGCGAAATGTCCATAGATATTAGGCATCGTGATTACCATGGGAACCCTGGGGGTCTGGGACATTAAAATTGTAGTGCCCGCGGACCTGATAGGCAGAGACCCAGTCAGAATAGGAATGATCTCGCCATTGCACAGAATGCCTTTCGGAGGTATTATAGTCACATGTTCAAGTACTGAGGACGACCGCGCCGGACGAGGACATCGGAACCAGAGCGATAGTCTGCCCTCACATACTTAGAAGCCTAGTAAGTGGCGGAATCGGTTACGATTGCTCTGTCGAGGCCGTGTTCGCATCTTGAATCGATAGGACACGATCAATAACAGGTAGGGTCGACTAGGTATGCGTTGAACGTCACGAATATTGCATCAAAATAAGCAGACGATCTGCGATATGCTGGCTTGTGCACGCGTCTCGGGTCAATAGGTTCTTTGCCTCGGTCACCCTACCCTAAGGAACCTATCGACTGCAACCTTGAGCTGCTGGAGAACCCCAACCACCATATTTCACAACCATCTACTTCGCGACATGTCCACCTCGAAACATCTACTTCATGGTCCCAGGATACCAGCCTGGTCCTTCATCCACCAATTCCGAATGCTTCTGCTGGATTTGGTAATAACGGTGTAGAGACCCATGGCGAAATCTTTCTGATGCTCGACAAGCTCCACGAGCAGATCGTTGGGCACGAGTTGTCTCGTAAGGTTTGTAGGAGCGCTGAAAGCTTTTCCTGGTCCCCGTCCACGTACTGGATGATGAGCTGAGGTATGGCTCGCTCCCTCGGCGTCGTGAGTCCGCAAGCGTAAAGCAAACGGCACCAGAGAAACTCCTGAATTCCGGAAATGGTCAATGCAGCTGACTCAATCTGCCTTACCTCATAGGGTAAGAGGTCCTTGAGGAAAGGATGCTCGATAGACTTCATATGATCAAAGACTTTTTGAATAAAGGTCGAGGTTACTTGTTCCTTGGTACCGTAATTCATTGCTTCCAGGATATAAATAATCAAACGATTGTCGGTCAGGACTTCGTTGTCTCGTGTCTTTGCAAATGCAATAAACTCAGCAACGTTGCTGGGAACATGGTGCTGATTAATCAGAAGATCTGGAAGATTGGGCATGTTTTTGTGTCTGTTTAGACCAATGTCGCTCTGCAATTGTTACAGCATCAGTAAGAGAAAGCCTCACTGATCTTAGATAACTTAACTGGTTCTTCCATACTGCACGTTCTGAGACGAAATTGGGTTCGGAAGGCGAAGGTGATGGTTTTCATAGCTGGGTGAATATTCTTGAGCGCTATATAGACTTGCGGCAGGTGTGCATTCTAGGTTGTTGACCGCTGATGATCTCCAGAGCCAACATTTTTGATGTCGCTCGATGTCGGCTCCATTTGCAGCAACCCACGGAGCAATGTAGGGCGGGAGAGTCAAGATCAGCTGAATGAAGGGGCTGAGTACAGACCGTCGAATGCAAGGAGAAAGGGGCTTCACGTTGTTCATTCCGTGACGGGGCTGGAAATGACCTTTCGTGTAATCAAGATTATGCCGGTCTCTGACCGCTACAAAGGTCTATTGGAGGAGCATGTTCAAGGAGCCAAATCGATTCCGCTGGATGACCGCGAAATATTTGTGGAGGCAAAGCAACTTGACGTGCCGTCCAATGAACCAAGGCCTTCTGTACCCCGTCAAGACAGCCACAACAGAGCACCCTCAAAATTGGGAATCAATGAACCCCTGGTCCATCGTATTCGCAAGGATCATGACCTCCACTAGTTACTTCAGCTCCCAGCTCATACAACCAGTCCTTAGCAACCGAATACCACAGAGTGGTTTGCAGGCCAGTAGGCGAAATGCCGTAGAGGCACATCTTTAAACGCGAAATGAGAGGCGTCGATGGTGTCATCGGCGGTTTGCAAAATAGCAGGCTGGTACCTACTTTGAAGGTGGCTGCTTGTATTCCGGAGACGACTAGTACGGTTGCCTTGTCTTGCCTTCTTGTTCTTTCGTTCATGTGGGCCTGATGGCGCCCCCCTAGTCGCTAAAAGTGGGTCTTTGCAGACTGACCCTTGTAAAACCCATCTGCCAGCAGTAAGCAGCCGCAATGTTGGTTAGCACTGGTTCCACTCTCGATGACCCTCACCGCCCTTCATTCAAATGCTCCTCCCTGGCCTAGCCAATTTTCTTAAAGATAAACACTCATGCATTGAAAATATACCTACCGGTTTTGGATCAAAGGGCTCGACTCAATCCAGGTGCTCCCTCTACACGAAGAGGGAGTTCAGCCAAGCGACCTGAATCCGGGTGTACAGTAATCTGCTGAAATCAAACACCATGAGCGAAAACCCTACTTTTGTAGCTAGGAAGTTCGAGGAGACTCGGAAGCTGGTCGTTAAAGGCTATGCCTGCCCATTCAGTTCCGATACCTTTCCCGCCGATCAGAAGCTTCGTGAGCATGCAAACCAGCATGGGCAACAGTTGGACCTTGATGTTGCAGACAAGGAAAATGCGAGGAAGCCGTTTCGGGGTGATGCAATACCAGAGGTGTACGTTGACACATTATGTATAGCTGGACACTCGAGCATGGACGATAGCTTTTTCCCCATGAACGTCGTTGACGGTTCATCAATTTAGGTACAAGGGTGCTTGCCAGATCATACGAGTCCGAGTGCCGACGCAATCCATACCCGCATCCAACGACACTGATTCGATGAAGCCGAACTTCGGAGAGGAAGTAAGGTTACGGTCTCCTGATGGGCGGACACCTATCCCAGGTTCAACTAGATCGCCAGGTACAAGGATCGATGACATTGAACGGACTGCACAATCGTCACAGAGAACGGAACAAGCAGCTATTCCGCTCACCAGCCCGACCCACCGCAAAGCAACTTTGCCAATCACTGGAATCTGTGGACGGCCTGCGGATGAAATTCCCGTGGAATATCTCGATCTCGGTGGCGAGAAACTTGCTACAAGCGATCCGGATCTTGCTCTTAATCCCATCGGCTCAAGCAAGACATTCGACCAAGAAAGAGACAGTCCACCGTCAAACCCAGTAGTTAGTAAAAACAAGTGTTCACAGGTCTCGAGGGACTTCAGCAATGAACTTGCCATGGCTTGTGAAGACTTAGAGAGCTGTAAGGTGCGACCAGGTATCGAGCCAGGAGATGGCAATCCGCAAGCAGCCTTCGGAACAAACAGGAACTCAAACCTCCTTGGCAGTGGACCACATGAGAGCAGCACATCCCCAAGAGATCAACCCGCTCTCGCACCTTACATCGAACAGATTCTACTCCTGCAACCCGAGAGCAACCCAATCTCTCACAACCAACTCGTAGTGGAGGTCAAAGACATCTATACAGGCTTGGTCATGGTTGAAAGTAAATGCATGGATGAGGATGGAAAGCAGTTGAAAGCAGCTCTGGAAAAGGATCCAACTCGTCAGACAAAGCTGAGCAACGAGCAATGGCAAGCTCCCATCGACCTTCACAAAACCCTCCTTCACGAGCACCATGACTTCTTTCTAGCTTCCCAGCATCCTTCGGCAAGTCCAGCTCTAAGGCATTTGGCCGGTAGATATTTCATGCCGTCGCGAATGTGGCAACATGCAATCTACGCATTTCTAGAGGTACTCAGACACAGGCTTCCAGAGTCACGCGATCATATGCTTGCGTTCATATACATTGCGTACACTATGATGGCTGTTCTCTACGAAACCATTCCAATTTTCGAAGACACTTGGGGAGAATACCTTGGAGATTTAGGCCACTATCGTATGGTCATTGAGGCAGATGACCCTTTGGATTGCGAAATCGGGAGTGGCGTTGCTCGATTTTGGTACACCAAGGCAACTGACAACAGCCCTGGTACAGGAAGCCTCTATTATCGTCTGGCAACATTGTCTGGTCAGTATAGCTTGCAACAGCTCTCCTTGTACACTCGCTCATTGACATGTCTTCATCCGTCTGACCGTGCTCGCGAAAGCATTACGACAATGTTCAATGCATTCGTGAATAGCGAGGCCCCAATCAATCCTCGATCGTCATCCTTTGAAACAGTGTTCGGCAAAGCCCATGGTACCCTCTTCTATGGTGC
>JAABUL010007188.1_pt1 | contig 12196 bp, 11 predicted proteins | sample 5559151 | NCBI WGS metagenome assembly JAABUL01 (sample SAMN10711876, study PRJNA513368) | rock metagenome | isolation source: Antarctica rocks | place: Antarctica: Victoria Land, Pudding Butte sud | reverse complement strand
CCAGAACAGACCCACTTCATCTAGATAGCGAGAGCGGGAAATAGGAAGCGCGCATATATCATGATAGTCTGAGTATATCAGAGCTCTTAGAATGGAGTGCGCTTGTGGGGATACAAGCGACACAACGCACTGAGCAGCGTAGGGCATTGCGAAGTCAGATCAACCGTTTGACCAGTCTAGGCTATCCATATGAGATAGTTCTAGATTTTGGTAAGCTGAGTGGGGATACGCATATCAAAGAAAGGTAGAGGTTGAGGCTAATACGGGATATACTGCCAGAACACCGGGCCGGGATGCCGAGCCCCGAGCGCAAGAGCCGAGGCACTAGTGCACTTGGCGCTGCTGACATTCCTCTTGCTAAGCCCTCCACCTTGTTCTCAAATCAGATTACGAATCCGTCAAAGCCGTAGTCATTGCTGATAGAGCCCTAGGTATAAACTCTCCTTTGTCTTCGACCTTGAGGAACCTTCTGCTCGTTCCTCCAACATCCGTATCAAATCTTCATGGAAGCAGTGACTTCATGAAATCCATCCTCGCAGCTTCGATCGTTTGCATTGTAGCCTTCACACTCTACAACAGCTATTCGATCTCTCCATACATCCTTACTTTCCTGCAACAACTTCCCCTTACGAACTTGAGACCATCACAACAGACATCCGAGCCTTCATCTTCAAATACTACCACAACCTCTCTTGGTCTTCCCTTCGCCCTAACCGCTTTGTTTGCCCCGTCAAAACCCGCAAACATGCAAGTCCCACGCGCGATCCGTCAGGTCTTCCTTGCGAAAGAGCAATCCGAGGGTGTCGGTGCTCGAGTCCGCCGTTCGATTGGCTCACCCAAGCTGCGCAACTACTCGCCCTTCCTCTTGCTTGACCATTTTACGAGTTCGCCAGGAGCCGGCTTCCCTGATCATCCACATAGAGGGCAAGAGACGATAACATATATTCTCCACGGTGCGATAGACCATGAAGACTTCGCTGGAAATTCGGGCACAATCGAAGCGGGGGATCTACAGTTTATGACTGCTGGAAGAGGTATCATGCACTCCGAGATGCCGCGTCAGAGTGCGGATGGTAGCCCGATGGTCGGTATGCAATTGTGGGTTGATCTACCAGAGAAGCTGAAGACATGCGAGCCACGGTACCGAGACCTGAGAGCAAAAGAGATACCTCAGATCGAAGTGAGTGACGGCAAAGCCAGCATCAAAATCATCTCAGGCCAGAGTCATGGAACAGACAGCGTAAAAGAGCTGGCATACACCCCCGTGTGGATCTTCGATATTACCATCAAGCCGGGTGGCAAAGTCACGCAAGAACTACCGGAGGGATGGAATGCCTTCGCATACACACTGGCCGGAAAGCTAAGCTTTGGTAGCAAGGACACACAGACTGTGGACCCGTACCACGTTGTAGTCTTTGAACAGAAAGGCGAGGCGGTCACAGTTGGGGTCAATGCAAGCGCGGCGGAAGACAGCAGATTCTGTAAGCTCCCCACATAGGCCCTCACCCCAGACGTCACACCTTGCTGATAACGCAACCACAGTACTTGTTGCTGGCCTGCCGCTCGATCAAAAGGTCGTTCAACACGGCCCATTCGTCCTTAACTCCCAGGAGCAAGCATATCAGGCGATGCTCGACTTTCAGTCACACTCGAATGGATTCGAACGAGCAGCCGGTTGGAGAAGCAAAATAGGAAGGAACAGATAACCTTAGATGTGAGGAGGTTTGTTCAGTGTAGTAACGAAGGGGCGGGGAGTAACGACGGGGCGGCTGAGCGAGAGGCTCTTGCGGATTCTTGAGCGAGGCGTTTCTGTAGACATCAAGCTCGCGAGAAAAATTATTCCTAAGCAATAGGCACTCCCTCCACTTCTTCGGTAACTCGTTTCACACGTTGAAGCTCATCATCAGGACTAGCGCGCTCAATCCTTGAAGCGGCTGGTGGCCGTTTTTCCGCACAGCTCTGTCAATGCCTCCTCAGAAGACTAGCCTCGATCACTAGGTACTTATGCAATCATCCAGCAGGCCATGTAAGGCCACCCTAATCCCACGCGTTGGCAATGGTTTTTGACACCCATTATTTGCTCTACTTGCAACAACGCCAGAGCAGAAGAGTAAAATCGTCACTCAACCAGCGTGCTCAACTAGAAGACGTCGAAAAAGGCCATGCGACACCGAACGGGGGAGTCACGTGCCTCAACCAACCCCCCTTTCTATGAAGTCTTACAAAGCTTTCTCTCGAAGACCGCCATGTACTTTACTTTGATTGTTTCTTCCAACGGGAGTCCATAGGACACCCGACCGCTTACTTGCCAAACACGAGGGAAGCCTATTAATTAATTACTAATAACCAGGACTTCTCCCCAAGGAGAATAGGCTTTCAATTTTCAACGAAAGCTCGACCTTGATAAATTCAGAGTCTAATCGCCAACGCGCGACTTCGCAGGCATACGATTGGACATCGATGTTGTGACCGCGAAGACATCAACGGATCAACGACTTGTCGGGTCAAAACTTCGATCGGCCTAAGCAACTGTATCAAGATTTCTGGAACAAGACTGCTTACACCGACTCTAAGCTCTTCGACTTCTTGCTCAAGCACAGATATGCGGACTCAGAAGCTCAAGCTCGTTCGGAGAAATCCTTCAGAGACTTAAAGAAGATTCTGGTCTCAGAAGGCGGCGCCCTACAACGGGTCGAAATCTCGGCCGATTCTCTCGACAACATGATTATCGACGATATCTCAAGGAAGGCGAATCATGGATTGTGTACGAGTTTTGCTCTACGCGTAGTCTTTGAGGCCAAGATTATTCCATATATCAAGGTCGGAGATATTGGGCATTATCGTATGGCATGGACCAAGGAAAAGGACAATGGCAGAGCGATGATGATCGATTCGTCATTGAGACAAGCTATGTTTCTACCGAATGCATACACGGGGACTGTTTTATGAGATGATCCAAGAAAAGGACTAAATCCGCTGTTGGGTCGATTTACGAAAGACAACAGCAATTTAACGGCGCCCCCAGTCTTGATTTTCGTAGCCGGATCCGGTGGTCTTGTAACGAGCGATGCTGCGAATGAAGCACTAAAGCAAGTAATGCTCAGACAGCATGGATTGGCGCTCCCGGAGCGCTACTCAGCGACGACGAGAAGTGTAAAAGTATGTTCGACAGCTGGGTCGACGCCGAAGAGTTTCGGGTACTACAGTACTATAGTGCTATCGAAGAAGTTCCCAAGAAGTTGTGGCGAGCAGCAATCAAGGAATGGGGACTACCTAGACTTGCGAGAGAAAAGAAAGAGAAATCCCAGAGTCAGGGATAGGATGTCAATAGGCCTAAACACTCAGATAAGTAGGAAGCGAAAGTGCGTAGGTCTGGACTCCCTAATATTGGGCATTCTAGCGGTTAGTGTTTTGTTCGGGGGGGGGGGGGGTGGCAACAAGATCCACCTGTACGTGGTGACGACTACAAACTAGTGGCCACTTAGCCTCTTCCAAAATCTGCATCTATCCTGTCAAACACGCTCGATAGCAATCTCTCAAACGCCAGAGCGATTTCTAGATCGGAGTTGTGTATATGCATCAACTCGCGAAGCGTAAGATGGTCTTGAAACCCAGCGCCAGGATTTATATTGCCTATATCGTTGCCTGATAGGTAGTCGACGATTCCGACATCAGGGAACTTCGCCACGAGATTCAACAGAGTGTCATGCTTTATGGATTCGAGACGTCTGGATGTGTCATGTCCAGAACATTAAGATCTTGCTCACCAAGTAATTTATGGGTAGGACGATCACCCTAGGCCTCCTAAAGGCCAATCTCATCTTGGCATTATGACATCAACTCAGACATTTTAGTATTTCGTGGTGCAATGGGAGAATGTGTTTAGGCACTAACTTATCCTTACCATGTCTCGAACTGTAGTTCCCAGCAGTCGGCGCTTTTATCTTGCCTTCCAGCGCTACATCTCCTCCACTGCAGCCTCAGCAACACGAACCCCCCATAACCCCAATCTTTACATGAACTCCCGCCCCATACCACGCCCCAAACTTCCGACCCAACATCTGCAGCTGCGCCATCAAACCACCTCCGCCTCATCTTCACTCAAGACCTCCCCAAAACCCCCAACTCATTATGACCTCTTCCCCCAAAGCCTCCCCCGCGGCCCGCCCCCCTCAGGCCCCTTCCCTATCAATCTCCAGGCCCTGAAACGCGAATTCCTGCAACTCCAAGCCAAAGCGCACCCCGACCGCCACACCGGAGCCAACAAGTCCCGCGCCGAAGGCACCTCCGCGCTGATCAACGAAGCCTACAAAACCCTCCAAGACCCCCTTCTACGAGCGCAGTACTTGCTATCTCTTCATGGCATCGACGTCGCCGAGGATGAGACGGCGAAGATCGATGATCCGGACTTGTTGGGGGAGGTGCTGGAGGTGAGGGAGATGATTGAGAGTGCGGAGGGGGAGGGGGAGGTGGAGGGGTTGAGAGTAGAGAATCAGAGGAAATTGGAGGGAAGCGTTAGGGTTTTGGGGCAGTTGTGTGGAGATGGTGACTGGGACGCGGTGAAGAGTGAGGCGGTGAGGTTGAGGTATTGGGTTAATATCAGGGAGGCATTGCGGGACTGGGAGCCGGGCAAGCCGGTCGTGCTTGTACATTGAGATGTGGCGGGATATTAATTGGTAGAGATTCTGCGGAGCGTTAGAGGAAGGCGATGGTGGCTGACTGGGTCCGATAGGGAGCCTGCTCATGCAAATGAGTCATTTCTTGGATCAGACGACCTTGGTCTCACCAGCTTGTTTGGGAGGGGCAATTGTCGAAGGCCCATATGCAAGGTAGCTCAAGCCTTCTCCTTGTCTTATAACCCATTCTCTGACAACTACGAACACGATTTCGATCTTGGTATGGACGAATTACGCCAGAGAGGTATCACGCCAAATTCGGACCTCTCATACGAACAAAATCCCACTCCTATGTTCAACTCCTAGAATAGCAAAGTTCCACAAAGATCCTCAGTAGACCGTACATTTTCTAGACTTTATACAGCACTCTACCTCTCCAGTCACACAGCGATTTCCGCATCGCCATCCTTCTCGACATCTGAAAAAACCCGTATTCTCACATAACCGATCAGACCCTCTCGGCACACACGCAATAATTACCAGATTCACACATGCCTGAGACTTGCGGTACCTACGCTATGCATGCCTGCCTCAAGACAACCGCAAAGCAATGTGGCATGCTTCTCATGGTACACAGATCCCGTGCATTAAGACCCGGCACGGTCGATGGTCAAATACTGCAGACCTATGGGCGAAGCCGCATCTGAAGAGATAGGGGCGTTTGAAGGCGTTCAGACTGGCACGCGTGAGCTAGAGGAAGGCGAGCGTAATAGCGTAGGACACTCGTTGAGGTATAGGCTACTGTTCAACTAATATATTCTTGGTCACGCTGGCTATCAGTGGCTGGTATAGAATGCATTTCTGCTCTGAACACAACAGCTTCGCCATCACAACAGAAGACCTACCAACCAGTCAACCTCACACGGCTCTAGTGTCATGGAGGAAGCGAATTTGGTTTACGATCCCGCTAATGGACCTACACGCACTCCACCGTGTAGATTCCAGTCCAGCCAGCATACCGCGCAAACCTCATCACGCACAAATAATAGAAGGGGTATATAGGAGACTCAAGAAAACCTCTTATGCACTTTTGCGAAGCGTCAGTTCTGGAGTTAGGTAGAAAAGTCTATCAATTGTAGTGGTCGTGCCCAAGCTTGGCAAATGTTCGAGATATAGCATTCACGTTGAATCGTAACAGCTCAGGAGGGATGTGCGGGATCGATGGCCTCTCGAGAGCTTGTAGACGTTGATGGTTGAGCTATTAGCTCTGTTTGCGAAACTCCCGACATGACCGTCGATTTCGCCAAGCTTAGGATATGGAATACGATTACATGCGTTCCTCGACTAGCGCAGGGATTCGAGATATCAGCCGCCTTCACAGCGTAGTCTCGAAAGTGACTCAAGGCTGCATGTCGAACAGCCCCTGGGCAAGCATAATGGCAGCCGGTTCTGCAGGATCCCTCTTTCCAGGCGCAGAAAGGGCCATGACTATCACGACACTCTGAGTGGTCGGAAAAAGTATAGAACGCTGTAAGAAATCCGTTGAATTATCGCCAGTGTGCGATTTTCAGACGCGGTGGTCCAGCTTTGTACATGATCGGCGGCTCAGGAAGTAGAGCGAAGTTTGGTCCTATGGACCCAAGCTAAGAAGATGGTAACAAATGGCGGAACCAGCCCAGTCCGTAGATATTGTCTAAGCCAGAACCGGAACTGTGATGGGACGATGTCCGCATATCTAAAGCTGCATTTGGCGGAGCGGATTACGTCTGCCCTTTCCCTCTTGTTCGACATCCGCAGCTCGATCCTAGTGAAAATTATCCACTTTAGTTTTCATGACTACTTTAGCCCAGGTCAAGATGTTGCGGACCGAGCTTCTTACAAAGCCTGCAACGCCCTGCGCATCAATGTCGTCAAGAACCGAGGGACTGAGCGGAAGTGAGGGTCCATCATCAGGCACATAATACCCGATCATAATTGCCTTCAGTGAGCTGGTCAGCGGGTCGAGTGACACTACACGTCATGCCCAGTGGGTCAAAGACACGTTCTTGTAGAAAGTCTCTGGAACTTTTGCCGCAGACTTGAGTGATGATTTTGCCAACAACTTGAGATATCGGGTTGCCATAGAGCCAGTGAGAGCTGAATTCGCAACAGACTGGTGATTGTGAGGTAGTCTGCACTTGCTGCTCCCCAGAGATCCAGAATCCGTCATGAGGATCGCACACCAGATGGTGGACAGGCGCTAAGCCCGTGCCGTGCCAGCAAAGATCCAACAAAGACGGCGTTTGGCAATTTCCGGATCCTCACTTGTCTGGATGTCGAGCAAAGAAACTTGGACTGGATCCGTCCAAGACAATTTGCCCTCATCGACCGAAATCCCGCATGATGCTTTAGTGAAGCGCTTAGTGCAGGAAACAACAGGAAGCATAGTGTCTTCATCAGCCGTGAGTTTTTCTTCTACATTAACCAAACCGGTGTCATGAGTAAGGACGATATCACGTTAATGTGATACTCCACACACCAGTGATGGCATGCTAAAGACTTTACGAATATGATTCAGAATTGGTAGCAGAGAATCCAACTTGGCCAAGCGTTAGTGAGTGCGAACGCATTGGAAAATAGAGCCTACTCAATTTCAGTTGGTATGAGCCAAGACCGTTGGCTATCATACGATCAATGGAAGAGACAGTGAACAAAGTCCACATAACACAGACGATCCACAGCATGACGGAGAGAACATCCACATCCGTAGCGACATGTTGTGCCCTCTTTTTTAGCCCAGCCCAAAGCAGCTTTGACGATGAGGCTCGCGGAGCTCGGTATTGAAGTACAGGCCTGATCCCAAATAGCTGGCAGGATACCTGTCGCAATTCTGATTATGCAAGTGATGATATCCGGCGCCGCCCCATCGCGGTCTCTTACCGTCCGCAGGGTACTCTTTGCACTGTTTGGGATCCATTGTCTTTGCTTGCGCTTGAAGAGCGTCGGAGGGAGTATTGAGAATATCGTAGAGCGTGTTGAACGCAACTATAGTGACATTGTCGCTGTCGAGAGGCATATTGAAAATTAGGCCAATGAAAGAGACGGCCAGATGATCCCAGGATCTACAAAAATACTGTTGATCCCTTGATAGAGGCCCTGGACAACGTTGGCAACCCCTGCTCGGAGCTGATTTTCTGGGAGAAAGTATCGATTTGAAAGCCAGGATCGCTTCCAAGACCAGTGACAATTTCGGAAGGAGTTTCCTGCACGGCAAACCTTGGCCATCATCACATTAATCAGGCCAAGCGAAGTGACATCCAGGCGAATGCACTTCGTCGAATTCTAAGCCGTTTTGCATGTACAGATCGTTGGTCTATTCCAGCCACAAACTTTTCTTGACTGATCTCTCTTCGTTGTTCTCGAGCTTCGACAGCTCTGATTGGCTTTTAAGAAAGTCTAACAGGCCATTTCCGCAGCTTTGCCAAAGCCTTAGCATTCGGAGTATCTAAGACTGCCCCGTACTCCAAGAGAAGATCAATCGCAGTCAGGTCTTGAGCTATCAAAGCCTTTTTCGAACGATTGGCAACCCAAATGGCGACATCCAAAGGGGTCCTATGATTTAAAGAGGTGGGTATTTTCATGTTGTGATTGGGATTGGCTCTTCTCTCAAGTAGTAGGCGCACCGTCTCGTGCTGTTTACACAGAAGAGCGAACATTAGAGGTGTGCCTTCTCTACAGCAATTATCGACCTCCGCCCCTTTTTCGAGCAGCTTGCGGCAAAGTGTGGTGCCTGTGATACGGCAAGCCTCGTGGAGGGCAGTACGTCCCTGTATCTTTTCCCTAACATCAGCTCCGGCAGAAAAAAGGATTTCGACGACACCCAATTTTCCCCCGGCAACTCCACATCCTAGCGGTGTTGGCATCACGCCTGTCAAAGGTTCCAGGAGATTTGACTCCGTCGTCATCTTGCACAGCTGACCCGACTGATGATGGTTTAGTTTGGCGCCCCAGCTGAGCAAGACTTCGACTACCTCTCTGTTTCCTCTGAAAGCAGCCAGCATCAGCGGATTATAGTCATAGCCTCGCCGATCGGCGCCGAAAGGTAGTACATCCCATTTCTGTCTATACATTCGTGTTTCAACAATATGCACATCGGCGCCGTTTTGTAGTAAGGCCAGGATTGTAGGCTTGGTGCAGGGATACGAACAAGCAGTCAGTAATGCCGAGTTCATTGTCACCGTATCGAGGAGCTGACAGATTGCGGGTCTGCTGAAGAATCGAAGGATTCTTTGATAATCGTTCCGCCTGACGGATTCCATCAATTGAGCCTTTGGTCTTGACGCCGCAGCTATCAGTAGTGCCATGCGGGGGACTCGTCCGTTTTCCTCGACATCTCCTATCTCGCTGCTTTCGGCCTTATCAGACGGTGTACTAGCTCGACAAGAGTCAATATCAGTCGCTGGTCGAGATGACGAGATATCATTGAAGGGATCGGATATCAGTGAAGCCGTATTGACGGTGTGATCTCCTCCTTCAGCGACCACTGGTGGTATTTCCGGCGAGCGTGGAGTCACAGCGGACGAAGTCTTTGAGCGTATTCGCTTGTTGGCAGCCGCCTTTTCCTCAGAAGCCCCCCTGTTGACTGCATGCTTGAACCAATCGAATATAAGGTTACGATTTGCCTCAAACTCGTTAGCGGTGATACCTATAGTCTCCAGCTCTTTACGAATAGCACGCCAAACAGCTCGATCGCCTTTCGTTAGACTATCGACCGTCTGAACAGATATGATCGAGCCTTGTCTTCTCCCGAGCTGAAAATCCTTCAAGAGTGTTTCCATCTTTTGGAAGACGGATCGCTGCGAGGTACTGAACCCACTGTCAGCTAGAGAGCGTCACCGGCGCATCTGCCTATCGGCCGTACCTAATGACCGCCATCAGCATTGTGACGCTCGAGATCAGCCTCGCTCTGAGCTCGGTGATCTCTTCGCTGCCCCACCGTATCCGATCCCACGTCCACTTAGACTGTAGGCCCAGACTCTCATACTTGGACACAAGTCTCTGCAAGTCGCTTAATACACTGACGCAACCATTCACAACTGTCTTAATCCTCATCTGCCTTTCTGCCCTAAGTGGTGATTGGAAAATAGTTTCTTCGGCCTCTTTCAAGACAGCGTATAATGAGAGTACCTCAACGTGGATTGCTTGAAAAGAATCTGGCGCATTCTTGGCGGCTTTGAAGACTTGCCATGCCAATGTCCCAACCGCGGTGAAGTCACTAATGCCAAAGCCATAAGGAACGACCATCTTGAATGAAGGAGAAGGGCTGCAAACCAACGTACCTTCAAGGCAAGACTTGCTGGTGTACCGAGAAGGACGTGGCGGATGTATAAGCTTCTTGCAGAGAGTTTCAAGGCGAACAACAAAGCAAGCGCGCCATTTTTGCGCAGCTCTGCATGGTCAATCATGACAGCTGTGTGAAGTCAGTGACCAGCGGTAGCGCTTATGCGCATGGAACACTCAGCCACGCTGAAAGCTGTCAGTGCAACAAGATCGTATCGCCATATATGCAACCGGAGAAGCTGAGGCAGACCCTCTATCTTGTTCAACGAAGAGCGTATCCACCAGATGCTGTCGCTTGCCGTCATAACTTCTACCCGGGAAGACAGTACTAGAACTTGACTCGTGTTAATTGATGGTTTATCGATATTGACTGCTTGCAGTCTCATGTCAATACCGCCCACATAGGTTGCTTCGCCACGCCAAGTTATCTTGTTAACCTCTCGTACCGCGCATGAAGACTTTTGCCGGCTATCCTTCCCAGTCTGCTCGTATCAGAGTTCCTTAGGCCTCATCCCAAAATGTCGACGTCGACATTACGTACTCCATATCTTCTCCATCATCGTAACCTTCGCATCTTGCTATAGGCTCTGGATTCGATTTCTCCGTCAAGTAACTTCAATCACACACTCTAAGTAGCTTACCGAGTTCGTATCCCCATTGCTTCGCGCGGGCTTCTCGATACTGCCTTCTCTCCTCCAACGTCATTCTCTTCATGTCTCGATCTCGATCTTCTGCGGTAGTAAAATACCCTACCCTGATAGCATTTTCCACGTCACTTGCATCATGACTGCCTTCTCCAGTGGCGACTCCCTGCCAATGTTCACTGCTCGACAGGGTAGTAGAAGTTGACGACCCCGGACAACTATTTGTAGCAGCTATACTGCCTGACTCACAGCAATCAGAACGGTTGGAAGATCTCTGTGGGGGTTCGACTGTTTGGGCGCCCCGATCCGAGATGTTCCCTTCTAGTGGCTCTTCATCTCACTTGGCTTTGGGATTGACGACCCCTGACTGCGGAGCCTTGTTTACCATGTTCACAGGTAGAACGCTATGATTGTCATCTGATGATTGCATAGCGGAACGAGTGTTGAGGGCAGAACAGGTTATGTACTGATTCAATAGCTTCTGTGTGAAATGTAACGCTTCTATATTCTAGAAGGCCAGAGCGATATAAAGTAGATGAGTCTTGTTCCACATCTGCAGTGTTCCGGGCTTGGCAGGCTCTTAAATTATAGTGCTAGCCCACCGTTGACAACTCGCAAGACCGTCAGACCGTCAAACAAAATAACGTTCATTCGCCAGGGCTGGTGATCCCAATTATCCGCTCAATAGGACCTTGACATCTGATCAGAAGTTCACCATTCGAAACACTCTAAGATAAGCGGAATGAATCCCATTCTGCATTCCCTGAAGAATACTGAGATGGATCATTGAGGAAAGAAGTTTTGGTGGCAGTGCATGAATCTGACAATGCCGTACATGTCCCGGAAAGGGTTGTTAAACCCTTGATGCCATAGCAGAACGCAGATGACCTATCGCTTACAATTATTCTTGGATTGAGAACACACTGTGGGAAAACAATCATCACGGAGTTATTCGAGGTTTGTATAGCATCGTCGGCAATTCCTCGGCATTCTCGGCTAATCTCGGTAATCTCTTGAACAGATAATCATGAACTCCAACTCTCTGTTAAGACAAGTTCTCTTATTGATTCGATGAAGCAAAACCATGAGGGAGTATCTGCTATGGCTAGTAACCGCCAGTGTAGCGTACGGAAGCTCCAGCGTTTTCAGCGTCCACGATGACCTCCTAGCTTTCCCTCAGGTATTGGAACACCAACACTCGACTTGCTCAAGAGCTGACGCCCAGTCCAGTATGAGGTCGTCTTCTCTCCCAATTACATCCTAGACACAGAAGCCCAGAGGCATGATAGACACGACCCATCCAGGCCGGTTCTACAAGATGTCCAACCTGATGGCCCTATATCGCCAGACAACCCTGCTGAACTCGCAAAGCATGGACAACAAAACCATGAAGCGAGCGATCCGGATTTGGATTCTTCCTCCACCACCTCTTCCTATCACACCATGACGCTCAAGTCTCGTCCTTACCTCTGCTCCATCCCCACCGTCGTACCACCAGTCACCAACACCACCGAAACCCCCAAAGACCCCGACGCCGAAGCCGCCGAACTGGCCCGCGCCACTGACCGTGGTTGGGAGCTACTCAAGGACATGGAAGGAAACTGCATGTACTACATC
>JAABUL010007187.1_pt1 | contig 12197 bp, 9 predicted proteins | sample 5559151 | NCBI WGS metagenome assembly JAABUL01 (sample SAMN10711876, study PRJNA513368) | rock metagenome | isolation source: Antarctica rocks | place: Antarctica: Victoria Land, Pudding Butte sud | reverse complement strand
CATCACAGAGTAGAAATCGATGATTCGAACATCATTGTCGCTCAGTACAGCTACCGAATATTTCATGCTTGTGTAGGTGCAAGGCCAGTACTCCGCGAAATCCATGATCGACTCAACGAGTTCCGGAGGGAGCGACAATGTGCTCAACATACGTTTTACCGCCAAGGCCTCCCAGATCGCGGGAGAGCTTGGCCGCATGCCATCGCTTGCGGCCAGGTCTTCTTTCATATTTTGCCTGATGAGATGCACTCGCTCTCCGTTTGGCCCTGTGCCGTGAGGGGCCGTGCTGAAGCTCATGATCGTGGTTCCTGATTCGAGATCACCACTTCTAAGCGGTCCACCTCTAGACGCAACAGAGCGCAGAGATAAAGAGGAGTCAGCAAAGAAGAGAGATTAAGGATTGAGACCAGTATTCTGAGCTTGTAGGAAAGGACAAAGATGCCAAAGTGACCGAGAAGACCAAGATTTTCCAGATGGAAGAGTGTCCCTTACGAACATTAGCAGGGACAAAGCCTATCTTGAAAAAGTGAAAGAGCTACATCAGAGCTTTGGTCCCTCCAACAGCACGCCTGGTGTAGCCAGCTCTAGGATGGCAATATGGAACTCTGGTCCGCTCAGCTCACATATAATTTGGACGGCAGCAATCTAGCCAGATTTTCGTGATATTCAAGGAAGCACCTGGCGTGCCTATGACTGGCGCAGTTCCAGAATCCCCATTTGGCTATTCCATTGACGGGGTTCCAGCTACTGTGAATGTAATCGACGAAGCATATTTTGAGTCGCGGTCACGTGCCAAGCCTACAAGTCACGTGACCGCTTGCGTCGCCGACCAATCCAACCGCTCTGCAACGAGTCCAGCCCAGATGCTTCTCAACCTACCTACGCTACGTCCGCAGTTGGAAACGAAGAAAGCGCGGGATGATTTAGAACCCACATGGTAACCCGCGCCAATTAATTGCACCCAGTTTTGGCGACGCAACGAATCCCAGGCGTATGCGCGTCGAGGGTCACGCAAGATCTCGGACAGCAATGCCCACTGAGCCTAATCTCATGACGTATAGCAGGAGAGCTCTGAAACCCAACCGTTTTTCACATCGTCATCCGCCTGAATTGGATATCCAACAGCGATGACGTGAATCACGTATCCTACCTAGAACAACGTCAAAGCCAGCATGCGTCTCCGGCCCTGTGCGTTGCTCTTCGCAGCCTTGGAAACTCCCAGTGGCCCTGCAGGCACTTCCATTGTAAGTTCCAACGGTGGCCACATCGCTCCGGAACCAAGTGGCCTCGCTCGTCGCGCCACTTTCAACTCGCTTCCAACGCAGCACCTCAACACGAAACAGCCCCCCTTCATATACCGACACCTTGACACTCACCCTATGCCTAATGGATGGCAGCTAGAACTGGGCACCTACGCTTCCATGCTTCCCACAGGATCGGCAGCCGCCATACTCGAACGCTTTTACAATGAAGTTGTGGAGCGAGCAAAATTCCCGTTAGCTGAGTCGAACTTCTACAGGCTACGGTCAGGACAGCTCGCACTAGAGTTCTTCCGCAAACAAGCTCCAATACCTTGGGCACTTGTGGGGAATTTTGCGAAGATCATGGGAGCAGGTGCCAGGCAAGGCTTCACAGGGAGATATGAGATATACTATATACGTGCTGGGAAAGGGATCACAGTGGCTATCTCGATCTATGTTCTTTTATGCCCACGATGATGTTCGTGTTGAGCTGAGATGCTTGCAAACCAGGCTCAAGAGACGCAAGGAGCATAGCGGCATGTCAAACAGTGGATTTTGGAAAGGAGGGCACCAGGACGAAAAGACAAAGAGAGGACAAGGCCGATATTGTGAGAGTTAAGAAGCGCTCCAAGACCAGGGTCGGAGGGTATACGTAGAGAACAACATCTCAATTGGACGCTATAGTTCGCTTGCACAATGGCCAAGTGCTGTCGAAATTGTTTAGACTCCTGGCATAACTCGGATCAACTCCATCGTATTTCGTCTGCTAAATCGATCAACTGCAGAGGCATATTGCCCCAAGGACGCATACAGTAAGTTCCTAGCAACAAAAATCTCAAGAATTTGCCCCTTGCCTCTGTGCCACGAAGTGGCCATATCCTCGAAAGACATCGTCCGGCCCGGTCTGGATGACAAAGAACACCTCGTTAAACCGGCGATCTCCGACCACTATACCGCCTACCCCATCAACCACATCTTTCAAGACATCTCGTGTCACGTGAAGCTGGCTTGGCAATTCTGAAGGGCTATATACACTGAAGGCGAAACCATCCGTATTGCGATCAAAGCCACCACTCGGTATACGGCTCTTCGCGCCGTAGCGTGCAATGTCCTTCATGACTTGGATCTCAACCTCATCAAGAAAGTGAGCTAATGATTCAATTCGTAGAGGGCGCCCGAAACTGATGAGAAGAGTGATGTCAGTGAAGGGGACTGGATATACGCTTCCAGCCAAGTCGAAAGTGTGGTTCTGAAAGCTAAGTACGAAGATTAGAATCAGAGCCTACATAATTACGCTTGTCATACCTCAGCGAAACCTTATCAGAGTATAACAGACTATGATGACTACCGTTCGTAGGAAGTGAGGAAACGACTGATGCTTGCAAGAGACAAGCTGCGATCAGCGAAATAGAATGCATCTTTGGGACTGATATTTCGCAGAGCAGACACTTCGCTCAGGCGTAACCGCGAATCGTCGCGCATTGGAGATGCCAGAAGCCTATATACCCGAAAAGATGCATGCGAATGCATGACATATTATCTTTCGATTTTCAATTACGTAGCTGCTGTCATCTCGGGCTCTGAGCCGTGCGAATGACCCAGCTTGGCCAAAACCCCTCGCAATAAGCGACAGCAGAACCCGATCAACCAGAGAATTTCATTGCCACCAAATCGTGGCGAGCAGTCCTATTAAGCGACCTGTAAGACGCTACTAGAATGTGCTTGGATAAAGCTGCCGAATTGTAAATTCTGTAGTAGACGACAAATCGCCCAGATCCGACGAACTCTGTCGACACCAACCTTGTAGAATTCTACGTCGAATCGGTATTCTCATGTTAGATTGAGCTGTGTTATTCAGGAGTTCGCATTGAGTGCTTTCGTGTCAGCTTTTCATTGCGCCTCCCGAATTTACTCTTCTTACACCCTGTTCTCGATGGTCAAATCATTGATGAACGTACCAAATGGAGAGCCTATCACGCAGAGAGAAGTTCCTCAGACAGCAATTGAAAGGTTCATAACTCTTGACGCGGAGCGACACACGCCACACTTGCGAGGTTTCGTCACGATACCAGGCAATGGCAGCCCAGGTCCAGTGTCACCAAACGACAAAGAACTATCGATTGCCCCTTGCTTGTCCAGAAGGCATTCAAAGACAATGCGCTTTGTTGCTTCAAAATCAGTGCCAATCTGCAACAATGCAATTCTAGGTTAGACAATGGACTTGTCCCTCTTTATGATGGCAACCACACGCAATATATAAGCCCGATCGTTCAACGGCAAAAAGAATTTTCTGATCAGAGCCCCTACATCTATTATCATTCAACAGCAATTCGACTTCTCTGCAACCATCTTCCGTCTGCAATTTCCAATTCGTCCCAAGACACAAAACAGAGCGCTCGATCGTATCTAGCCGGCTAGATCAAACATGTCTCCCATCTTCTCAACCTCAAGCTCAGGACCCGCAATCAGCTTACCTTCCAGCAACCGGGAGGCGTTGCTGGCACTGGAGGCGTTGCTCGCTCGGCAACTCAAGTTCCTTCGCGAACGCTCAAACTGTACGGCCAACCCCACACCCAGCTTGACGTTGGATGAGCTGATCGACTTCGAGGATGGGCTTGCCGCCTACAATGAGGGGCTCAGCTTGGTCGACTTCGAATATTCTGAGGACCCTTTTGAGGAGGAGAGCGACTCTGAGGATGACGAGGACCTTGAAGATGACGAGGACCTTGAAGATGACGAGGACCTTGAAGATGACGAGGACCTTGAAGATGACGACGAAATGCTCACACTCGACGAGGAGCTCGCCGACTTGCGCGAGCTCGTCACGCTCGAGGATTTCGCTGGCGCGGAGGACTCCGGCTTTGAAGATCCTAGCTCCTATCTCAACAGCCTCGAGCAAGCGTCAATCTTTTTGGAAGAGCATAAACGCCTACATCGCAGGTCAACCATTTCGTACCTCGGTCCGATGGGATTCGACCCAAGATTTGGTCCCACTCAAGACACGTCCAGTCTCCCCGCAAGCTTACACGAGCCCTTCTCGCACCCCAATTTCATCGACCCAATACGACCAGCAAAGCCAGAGTACACCTGTCCGCATGAAGGTTGCCCCATCAAATCTAACCACCGTACTGGGAAATTCAGCTTCGCTGACACAGACAGACCCTTCCGCATCTGCTTCCTCGAACTCAACCTCCGAAATGTGTCCCTGACATTCGAGGAGATTATGGTGTTGCACGCATTCTATGCTGCCCATGAGAAATCCCTAGGGAGCCAGGACAAAGGGAAGGCTGCGGAGCCGCGCACAGTGTATCAGCCTCCCACAATGGAGTCTAGTTCTGAGTGTGGCGAACAGCTCGAAGCTGAGGGCCAGGACGAAGAAGATACTTATGCCGGCGCTCAAGAGGTCAAAGCTAAGGGCCCTGAACGTGAGGTCAGAATTGCGGAGGCTACGTCGAGCATTGATCGCTTGATTGATGCGAGGATTGAGAAGCTCCTGGCTGATCGTGCGAAGCAGGCGAATGGGGACAGATCGAAGATCCTGCTGGACTTGTTGATGGGACCAACGCGAAAGGCTTAGACAGGAGCATGAAGTGGAGCATGGATGTTGACAGGGATGTAGATGATTGTCTTTCGGTACTAGGCTTTCAGGTGGGTTAGGATTTCTCCTAGTAATAGTAGTAATAATGCAACGCGGCTCTCACCAAAATATCCTTCTCATTGATGATTACCCCCTATGATGAGTATCAATCTAACACTCGCGAAATCGCAGTGCACTAATCAAACAAAACCTCTAGCAATGCCAAAGAAAAAGCCTTCCCTGCCAGCTGGTGAACTACATTTGCTACACTAGCATCACTGCTCAATTAGCTCTCCAGTGGCATGAACTCGCCCTGTGTGATCCTGCCTTTGCCAAAGCAGGCCCACTGATACGCAAGATAGCCGAATAAGCTTTCAGGCGGAACGACAAACACCAAGCAGTAATTAAGGCACAACTCTAGACTCCTCGCCATCGAATCCTTCACCCTCATCCACTGGAGACGTCATCAAACTGCAAAATAGCTATGATCCATCCACTCTCGAGGGCGATTGGCCTAGCTACCCAATCTATAAAACCACCCGGTCCCTCGCGGCGGTTCGATCCCGTCCCAAATCATGACATCTACTACTTGGGCTTTGGGGTTTCAATCGATGTAATCGAGCTTCGACACACCTTGCCCCGGGCTCAATTGAGACCAGGGTGGGTGTCGGTGTCGGGTGACCCGGGGGAAACCCGCAGTATCCCTTGGTTTAAGGGGGTGGATGTTGTCCAGGATGGACTTCGTTTTTTTTTGTTCTTCTGAAGAACTTCAGCATTCTGTATCTTAGACTCGAGGGCGACTGGCCTAGCTAATCAATCTATAAAACCATCTGGTCCCTCGCCCCAAATGGCGGCGGCTCGATTCCGTTGCCGATCATGATATTCATCTTCTGAGGCTTTGGGGTTTCAATCGATGCAATCGAGCTACGGCATGCCATAACTCGGGAACAAAGGTTACCGAATGTGTGTGCCGGCAAGGCGGCGCAGATGTGCGGAGGAAGGAGTACTGCCTTGGTTTCGGGGGGTGGATGTCGTCAAGGAAGAACTTTATTTTCTTCTTGTAAAAGGCTTCACCGCACACTAATATCTAGACTCGAGGGCGGTTGGCCTAGCTACCCAATCCATAAAACCATCTGGTCCCTCTCCAAAAGTGGTAGCGGTTCGAAGCCGTCCCGAAACATGACATCCACCTTTTGAGGCTTTGGCATTTGAATCGATGTAATCAAGCTACGGCATAATTTGTTCTCGGGAACAGCTGTTCCTGAGGTGTATGCTGGACACGGGGCCGCATCACTGCGAAACCCGGAGTATCCCTTGGTTTCGCGGGTGGATGTTGTCCAGGATAAGGATAAATTACTTTTTCTTAATTCAGCCTTAATCCATCAGCTCCCATCAATCAGTCCTTTCGCCCCCTTCGCAGGACATTATTTTCATGGCGAGAAATGACTAGAATTTCTCCAGGCTCGAGGGCGAGTGGCCTAATTAGCTAGCCCATCTATAAAACCTCCTGGTCCCTCGCGGCGGTTCGAATCCGTCCCAGAACACGATATCCACCTTCTGAGGCTTTGGAATTTCAATCGATGTAATCGAACTACGGCAGGCGACGCCATGGGCTCAACTGAGACCGTGGATGTGTGCTGGGAGGGCGACGAACCTGTGGGTACGAAGCCCGGAGTATCCCCTGGTGTGAGGGGTGGGTGACGTCCAGGAGAGGAGCTGAATATCTTTTGGTTTTCTTCTTAGCAGATTATGGATAGTATGGAGGTTCAGTTTACAATGGGTTGATGAACCTGGGACTTTTTCAGGTGGTGGGCTTGGTTGGGACTGGTTTGCGCTGTTTTGGGTATTCGGTAGTACGGATGGATTGCGATTGTTTCATCGAAGATTTAGTTTCTTATATGAGATGAAGAACTCTTGAAAGGCTGTTTTTGTTTGAAATAGTAAAGGAGTGCATTTGCACAGAGATCAAGCTGCGTCTTTGTAATTCATGATGTTCAAATTTAGAAGGGCGGCCAACGAAGCCAGTATTGGAAATTAAGAGATCGAGGCTGATGCAAACCGCTGTTAGACTCGCGTAATTTGTCTCCTCATCACTAATGGCCTGAGCTCCTGTTCCAGTCTACTTGCATAAGAGTGTGCTCCGGCTTTTACTCTAGGTTTCTCAACGCTTCGCTCCTATGTCCAACTAGCTCTCAATGCTTGACACTGCTTATGGCCTGAAGTATGTTGCTAGACTTTCACTGGCTCAGTCACATAAAACCGAGTCCCGAAATTGTTAGGCTCGGATCACCGGATTGATCTGATCGCTTGCTCCTGTGATGCTATCCCAGCCTGCCTCATCAACTCCCACCAGCGCTGAACTTCCGCTACATCTTCTTCTCCACCGCATCCAGTCAGCCACTCCTGTAGCTGAAGAAGCCATCGCCGTGCTACACTGTCCAATGAGCCAAAAAGAGAGATGCGAATATCGATGGCTTCTCTGAGGTGCACCGTGGCGAGGGACTGTTTTGAAGACATGTTTTCACAAAGAGCGAGCAGGTGGAGAGTATTGGCGCGGAATACCGGAGCATAACCGGTATTCTGGATCCTATAGGTGTGGCTGAGCATCTTATAGCATTCTTCGGCAGCTAGGCCAAAGTCACCGTTTAGATATAGCTTCCGCGACCACGCTAGATATACGTCCATCGTTCGGGCATCGCCAACGCCCAGATCGGACTGACACCTGTGCAGCAAACTCCGTAAATGGCGATCAGTGGCCTGGTCGTCCCATAGACCTATTCTGAGCGAGGTCACATGCATTGGACCAAGAACGTCCTCGAACCTATCGCCAAAGGCTTGAAGGCATTTAGCGCCAACCTCAGCAATGTCGGAGTAATCGAGACAGAGGAAAAAGCCAGCAACTCTTGGCAGAGGATGCTGTTGGCCCAAGGTCGACGGACCAATATCGGCGATGGCCTTAAAAACGGCAAGAGCTATCTCATGCCTTCCACTTTTGAACATTCCCATGAACACATCGAACAGTTGAGCCAGAGTAAATGGGTCTTCATCAAGCAGCATCTGATGAATACCGCCAATGACAGAGTCTTGAACCAGTTTTGCCGCTCCCAAGAGGCCTAGGTTAAGAAGATCGCGAGCCTCGTAACATTGGCCAATAAGTCTATCCGCGGACTCATCAGCCCCTCTAGCGCTATGACAATATTTTATTGGCTTCGTTTTGATCCATAATCCAGAACGGAAAGATCCGTCTACGTGATCGCAAATACTCGTAAAGAGAAGCTGCGGAGTTTTGTACACTTCTGGAATGGCGATTGGTGATATAATCGGAGTGAGACAGACCACTGCCTCAGGTGTTTTGGATGCCCTTCGTCGAGCAATAACATCCTCGATTGATAAACGCTTCCGGGCAAAATATCGCACCATTTCCTGATAGTCGACTGGCTTGCCTCGTATACGGACAACGGAACGTTTGCCTTGCTGAGTCCGCTGGCTGCGTTTCCGCACCGCGGCTCTCATCTCTCTTTCTCTGTTATTCTTGCCGTCGAGCCCCCAAAGTGTGAATCGAGATTTGTACATCTTAATCCTAGATATCGTGAATGGTGGCTAGTGGACCTAAGCTATTGAACTTACGTTGCGATAAACCCTTGTTCTTGTTCCATGTGTCGCGTGACTTCCGGCAACGTCATCTTTTCGTACAGACTGGTGATGAGACCTCGATACTTGGCCCAGTCTTCTGAGGTGGCATGTTTCACTGACGAGGCTTCAGTCCCATCAAGATGATGAATGGCGGCCACCGAAGGTTCTCTAGTCTGAGGGCCCGGCTCAGTGAGAGCTGGGTACTGCCCAGCGGTCAATTGTTGCTCCTCATCCGTCAAGATCGAAAAGGCGCCCGGCAAGTCTAGATCTTGAATCCTATCGGTGTTGGAATTGTTCCAATTCATTGATGTGGCCTGAGTCTCATAGCAAAGGCCGGCATCTGTCGTGTTCGAATCACCGTTGAGCTGTACTTGATAGTCCATCATGGTCAATGCTGTATCGGCTGGACCTAGCAGCGTCCTGTTGTGGGGAATCTCAGGGCCCGAGTGGCTTTCCAGATGTGCTGCTGTGGCTGGGAGCCAATCAAAACCGGTCGACTGATCGATTTCTTCAGACGGGCCGATATCCCATATATTTTCATAGGCCTCGCTGTCGCCCAGAAAGAAGAAGGAATTGAAGTCCATGCTTGTATTCGGGTACATTGTGAGGATCTTTCGTCGGAAGAGCCAGAGGAGACGGACGAGATGAAAAGCTAGCGCGTGTACAACGATATATTCTTTGGAGAATCAGGGGTCCAAGACCAAGAAGGTATGCTTTGGGTTTTATATAACTATGAGAGCAAGGTCTGCGTCAGCCGAGCTGGAAATTCGGTGGCCTGCGTCCTCAGCGAAGCTGGGATCGCATCTTCACGAGGCTGAGTGTCTGAGCCGGGCTTGATTGGCTATCGTTTCTCTAAACGAAAGTTCTTTGCATGAGGCTACTGCAAAGCACCCGCTTCCGAACACCAAAGTTCCAATACACCTCGATTGTTGATTGGACGATTAGCAGCGCGCTCGTGTAGCAGGAGAATCCATGGACAGCGCGCCGGGTGACCAATTCACGAGACGAGCGACGCGGCTCGTCGGTGCAATCCGAACAGAAGTTCCATGGAACAAAAGTTCCATGAGCATTCAGTGTTGAATCATCTAGTAGTAGCCTCTTCGGTAAGACGATGGGCCGACAGGGCAGTCAAAAGACGTTGGCCATGGAAGAGCATAAGAAATTTCGGTCCCTCTCAGTGTCAATATTGTTCGAAGAAGCAGCAGTGTCCGCTAGATTTCTATCACCAGTAAGATTCAGTACATCCTCCATACACCAATTATCTCACTCCTCTATCCTGCTCCAATCTCTCGAACCATTCACCTCCATGACTTCCGAATTCATAGCAACTTTGGTGTTCGGCATCGTGATGTTCATTCTCGCTGGAATTACATTGGTACAAGGCTTTCGAAGTCGACGCCCAAGAAGTATGCATCACCCTTGGTGACTGATAACCGAGAAACCTAAATGTATGATCGTAGGAGGCGAAGAGCCTGCTCCAATCAATCAGCATACTGTTTGCAACATTATCTTTGCGAACACATCGATGCAGCCAGCATACTTCATTCAAGGTGAGGCCCCAACCTACGATATGCGGCTTACTAAATCGGAATCATAGGTTGACATGCTGGTAGATGAGGAGCGTGGACCAGCTCCACCGACCTATCATTCCAAACATCCCAGCAACCAAGGATATGTCGTACCTTTTCGGACACAGAGACTGAGATCAGCCAATGAAGCTTGATGAAAGAGCATAAACCAATTACATATCTCTGGGGGTTTGACGACAGAAAAGCCACTACACCGGAAACCGGAGCAAAATCACACCAGAGTATGTAGAGGGCTGTAGTCTTGCCTAGCAGAAGAGGCCTGCCAGACAGGCGGGCTAGTGTCAAGGATACTGAGATCACGGGGTGTGACTGGATCGTTTACATACTATTCAGTATGTGATCAACCCGCTCTCTTCTTTCTTTCTCATTGCTTCGCGCTTTTGCCCGCCCACCCACACCGTTGTTCTTGTCGCATAGATAGGAGGCGTTTCAGCTGCCTCGGGGTGTTTGTGTTAAAAGGTACATGATAAAAATGTACAAGCCTGCGTTTGGGCGGTATCGGCTGCCTCATTGTCACTCGGACTGCGGCGAAGCTATCATAGCATCCAACAAGCAGTAGCTTCTAGCCTTACACAATTTTTCAGACGAAACGTGAAAAGTAGAAAGTCGACTGCACATTGACCAATATTTCCCCTGCTACGAGAGGCCCAGCCTCGGAAGTTGCCGACGCTTGCGATACATGTATTTCACTATCAGGGGAGACTATATCAAGGTCTCAAGCGCCACCTTGTGCTTTGCTCAAGCAGGCCCCACAGCGCGTCTAGCGCAAGCTCGTCTTGCATCATTCTCCTACAAGTCTGCATATAAAAGGTTGGTTAGAGCCTTTGGATCGATATGTCATAATTTGGGAACATTCACTCACCTGATTGCACAAAGCATTGGCTTTCGACTGATGGAGCGTACGAGGGTTTGAATGAGGGGTGCTTCTTGGGGGAATTCACTGTCAGGTCCGTCTATGAAATTTCTCTGTCTCTTTCTAGTCGCTTAATGCAACGGGTTTTGCTAAGCCCTAGTTTCCAGACATTCTTGCGATCATGAAGACACCTCTTCATCGGCACCGCCTTACTAGCTTCACGAAATCTCTAGCTTGACGTGATTGAACGAGTCAATGAGGCAAGACAGGATCTGCGAAGCAGGCAGCGCTGTACCCGTACATCACGGACATTGCTGAAATACAGCCCTACTGCGCAGGATGGAGGACTATCAGCCTCGAGCTCTGTCGTCGATGCTTCGTGTCCCCTCTCCCTCCGGTTCGCGCCCCCACCTTTGGTCCGATGACGTATTCTGCATTGATTGCTTACCCATCGTTCCCCTCCTTCTTCTCATGGGGTGATCTTACCTGACGACTGGGATTCAGCTCGATATCGGTGCCGCCAGAGTAATTCCGCACAAGACACACTCGCTTCCAATTGGCTTCTCTGCGGGCAACTCCAAGGGTATGCTGTCAGGTACATCGAGGAGGTGGCAAAATCTTGGAAAGCTTCATGGTCATCCCAGTGTCTTTCGGCTCGTGTGCTACGACGCACCTTGATTGATTATGACACGAATTGCATCCAAAATGCAATGGCCAGGGGTGAACAACAAGCCAATTCGAGAGATGCGAGCTTTTTATGCAGAAGTACATGAAGATGACAAAGAGGTAGCGGAGTCACACCAGGTCATGCCATGGTCGTCAACCCATTGCTTAGTGCTCAGGCTTTCTACCACTGGCGAAGCCATTTGCCTTCACACTCAACGCTGAAGCCACCATCTGCCGGGCGTGGCGCATCGTCTCTTTCCAGTCGTCTAATCTTGATCGGAAATTTTCTGTCACGGCTCGGACCCCCTCCATCAACCTCCCTGCGTATGAATTGGACTTCTAAGTCCGCCATACATGCATACGCATCGTTCATGAAGAAGCTCTTGAACAAGCTGGAGGCGACTTCTCGGCCCCGAGCCTCATCGAGTTTTGGAAATTCACCCCAAGGGTTTCCAGATTGTTCCGGGGCGAAGTCAGACACGTCGCTGTTAAGCTCCACAAAGATCGTCAAGCTTCTCAGATGACTGAATTGTACCAATACGGCCGCATGACTCGATGGCTAGGCGAGCAATTAAGTCAATCTTCGTCTCTCATATGTCTTGGTCGATGATGCTCACCCATTTACCACCCTCAAGTGG
>JAABUL010007186.1_pt1 | contig 12198 bp, 11 predicted proteins | sample 5559151 | NCBI WGS metagenome assembly JAABUL01 (sample SAMN10711876, study PRJNA513368) | rock metagenome | isolation source: Antarctica rocks | place: Antarctica: Victoria Land, Pudding Butte sud | reverse complement strand
GGCCTTCCTGGACTTCGGTGGCGAGGTCGACGAGGCGGAGGAAGGTTCTGGCCCGGCTGATGGTGCGTTCGCCGAGTCCGGTGGTCGCGGTCATACCGCGCTCGGCGCCGGTCTGTCCGAGCAGGGGCCAACTGTTGCGGCCGGTGCCGAAGTCGGCCGCGGCGGCGTGTGCGGCGGCCACCGCCAGGACAGCGCGCAGCGAGATACCGCCACCGGTGGTGGCCACGAGCTGGTGGCGCACCAGCAGGTAGTGCCGTCGATAGACCCGCTCCACATGCTGCAGCCAGCGCTCGGCCGACCACCAACACGGCACTCCCGCATACGCACCCGGCGATACCGGGCGGCGCAACAACGGGCGCGGCGGCAGCGGACCGGAAGCGTCGCGGCGGCCAGGTGGCCGCGACGCGACAGTGGGGCCGCGCGGGGGCCGTTTCCGCCGCTCAGCGACACGCGGGGAAGTTTCTGTTGACGGATATGGACTGGTTTCAGGGTAAGAGGTACCCTCAGACGAGGCCTGCAAGCCAACGTCCCTTCGGGGCAGAGCACCAAGCCAGCGAGCTACCAACTCGTCGGCCCTAGCTGGATCCGAACCCTCCCTTGCCGGGGAGGGTTTTCGGCGTTCTAGGGGCTACCTGGTGCGATATGGAGTTATTCGCGTGCGGCTGCGCCGCTCACATCACGCGCTCTGAGGCAGCACCTCCTGGTCGGTGGGGGGAAGTAGGTTCAGGCCAAGGCGGAGCGCCTGCTCGACGACCCACCAGTGGTGGGCATCGCGGGCTTCGACGTCGTGGTTGATGGCGGCAACGACTTCGGGGTGAATCTTCGCGAAGAGCGCTGTCCTGGGTCGCCCTCGCGGCCGGGTGTTTCGATTCATCCACTCGACTGCTGATAGCTGCGGGATGGGGAACGCACCAGCGAGCTCCGTCTCAAAGCCCGGCGGCGGTAGTAGCGGGAGCCCGGCCCGGACTGCATGCTCGAGCACCCACCACAGCTGCGCACCCCGTTCGGCAGTAACTCTCCGGACCGCCATGGCCACTGCCGGGTCGATTCGCACGCAGATGCCTTCCCGTTGCCGAGAGGCTGGACGACGTTCAGGGTGCATACCGATATCCCACACCCTAGGGAAGGCGACTTGGTGGAGCGACACGCCGCAGCCCCTCGAAGCCCGAGTTATTAACGCGAGAATTATTTTCTAGAGGCTAGGCGCGTCGTGACCGCGTCGTACGTCTGCTGCCAGATTGTGTGCACGCGTGCTGGTGCCACTTGGTAGAGCTCTGCAAGGACATCTGCTTGGCCCGTGTCCACAGGGCGGAAGCCACGCTCCAGATCGCCGACGACCGTAGTGCTGACGCCGAGCGCTCCGGCGACATCCGCCTGGGTGAGTCCCGCCTGCGACCGGAGATCGCTAATCCGTAGGTCAATCTCACGGATTGGCGCCAAGTCCGCAGTGGGCACACGGAGTGCTTTCGAAAGCGCGAGGAGGGTCACGGGTGACGGCCTTGACCTGCCGTTTTCCCAAGAGGTGACCGCCTGCCGGGTCACACCAATAAGACGGGCGAGCTCGTCTGCTCGCAACTCGGCATCGGCGCGGGCCTTTCGCAACGCAGCAGGGGAGAAACCTCTGACTCCACTGCGCGGCATCGGCTCTCCTGGGTAGGGACCCCTCTCGGACTCAGTCATTCTGTCGCCTCCCCGTGTGTCCCCGATGCGCTAGCGCTCGGTTTAGTTGCGCGATATAGTTGCCTCGCAGCTTACCGCTGGGAGGCGGTGAGGGAAGACAGGGAGCAACGGGGGCTAGCGGGTCGATGAGACGAATGAACGTTCAACAGTTGACTCCCCGTCGCGGACTCTCGTACGGTGCGTGTGCCCCTCATCACTGCTGGTGGTGTGGGATCGGCGCCCCTGACGACACGAGGCGACCGACTGCGGATAGTGCCAGGACACCTCGGGAGAGGTGTGTCCTCTGCCGCAGTCGGATTGGGGTGTTCCGCTTGTTTTGTCGTCCTGTTGGTGCGCTCTCGGCGCCGGTCGGTGGGGGCTTCTGGCGCCGGCCGGCCGTTGCTGAGGTGACCGGTGCCTCGGTGGCGGTCGTGCCGGGTCCGTGGAAGTACGCGCTCGCGGGTGTTCTGCTGATGGTCCTGGCGAGTTGTTCCAACTCGACCACCCCAGCCCCAGCCCCAGCCCCAGCCCCATCATCTCCTGAACCCGCCGCAGTTGTTCCGAGCGTGGCGCGGGGTCCGGCGACCACGTTGCCGAGTGGTCCGCCGCCGGTGGCGTCGGTGTTGGTGGCACCGGCGCCTACTGGTCCGATCACGGCGGCGCAGTTGGGGTCGCCGGAGGCTGCGGCGTCGACGTGGTTGTCGCGGTGGTGCGCCTACGACTGGCGGTCACCGTTGGGGACGCGGGAGAACCAGACGCATCCGGCGATGACGGAGCGGGCGTGGTTGGGCTTTGACCCGTTGACTGCCCCGGCTTCGGCGAAGTCGTGGGCGGCGGTCGTGGCCGCCCGCCAGTCCGCGGTGTGTTCGGCGCCGGTGGCGTTGGTGTCACCGGAAGCGCCCCGCTCGGCGACCGGTGCGTACGTGATCGTGACCGCCAACCGGGTGCTCACCCCCGAGGGTGGTACCCCGGTGGTGGAGCAGGTCCGGGAAACCCGGCAGGTCCTTTTGCGTGAGGGCCGCTGGCTGGTGGACATCGCCGTGAGTGCTGGCTGATGGGCAAAGCCCTAATCGCCCTCGCTGCCGTGAGCGGTTTGGTGATGGCGTTGATTCTCTTCGCGGTCATCGGCTCCGAGGAGCCGCCGCCGTGCGCGCCTGCGGGTTCGGCCCCGCAGGTTGATGTGCGGGCGTTGACCTACCCCAGCTCCACCGGGGCACCGATGGCCGCCGATGTGTACCTGCCCCAAGGTGCCGGGGCGGGGAGCACCCCAACCCGCCCGATGCTGGTGCTGGTGCACGGCGGCGGTTTCTTCTTCGGGGACCGTCACGAGCTCGACCAGGAATCGAAAGATGCTGCCGCCGCGGGCTATGTCGCGGTGAACATCGACTACAACCTGACCGCACCCCGGTGGCCCACCGAACCCAACGATGTGCGGACGGCGATCGCCTGGGCCCGCACCCAGGCCCCGCAGTGGGGCGGGGACCCGGCGAAGATGGCCACCTGGGGTGACTCGGCGGGAGGCAACCTCGCCGTCGGGGTGGCGGCCGGCGGCGATCATGCCGGGTTGCAGGCCGCGGTGTCCTGGAGTGGCCCGTTCAATCTGGCCGCGTTGGGGTCGGCGGTCGCCGCGGCGGGCACCGACTACCAGAAGCTGTCCTCCATCGCGGACCCGTTCATCTACCTCGGGTGCCTACCGATCATGTGCCCGCCGACCTACGCCGCGGCCTCACCGGCGGTCTCGGCCACCCCCGGTGCGCCGCCAATGTATTTGGCGAACTCCCAGAACGAGCTGGTTCCGTTGGCTCAGCAGGAGGAGATGGCCGCGACCCTGACCCGGTTGGGGGTGCCGCATCAGACCGCGGTGGTGGCGGATACGGGGCACGCCACCGCGTATGCCGCCCAGCAGACCGCGCCGACGCTGGCCTGGCTGAACCAGACGCTGGGGTTCACCCCTCCTCCACCACCTGCCCCGGCTCAGCTGGTGTCCGGCCCGGCCGCGGGCGGGGCTGGGGGGCTCAGTGCTGCGCAGCTGGCGGTGGCGAACGCCATCGTCGGCGCCGGTAAAGGCATGAATGTGCCGGAGACCGGGATCATCGTCGCCCTGGCCACCGCGCAAACCGAGTCCGGGTTGCGCAACCTCGCCAACGACGGCACCGACCCCCGCCTGGAACCCGACCAGAAAGACGTCAGTCGGTCGTTGCAGTTACCCCACGACGGGGTCGGGCACGATCACGGCTCCGTGAACGAATTCCAACAGCAGTACCCGTGGTGGGGCTCGCTCGAGGAACTGATGACGCCCGCGATCGCGGCGCAGAAGTTTTACGCGAAGCTGTTGATGGTGCCGGGCTGGGCGCAGATGCCGGTGACGGTGGCCGCCCAAACCGTGCAGCAGTCCGCCAATCCCGGCGCGTACGCGGCGTCGGAGACCATCGCCCGGTCGGTGTACGCCCAGACCAGCGGTGCCCCGGCGATCGCCCCGTCGGTGAAGGTCGGGGATGCGACCGGGGGTGCCGCCACACCGGGCGGCGGGTGCCCCGGGGTTACGACCGGCGGCGGCGCTGCGGGGCCAATCGGGGTGGTGACCAACGGGGTCACAGTGCAGCTGCCGCCGGAGGCCAAGGTGGCGGGCACGTTGACGTTCCCCGACCAGGCCACCGCGACCGCCGCCGCAGCCGCACTGTCCTACCTGGGCACCCCCTATTCGTGGGGTGGTGGCGGACCTGGGGGTCCGAGCACCGGCATTCACGACGGCGGGGTCGCCGATTCCTTCGGGGACTACGCCAAAGCCGGGTTCGACTGCTCCTCCCTGATGCAGTACGGCTACGCCAAAGCCGGGATCGACGTCACCCGATCCACCGGCTCTCAGTGGGAGGGCGGCGGGGCCGGCCCGCACTACGCCTATACCGATGCCCTGCCCGGTGACCTGCTCTATTACGGCTCGCCCACCCACCACGTCGCGATGTACCTCGGGAAAGTCGGGGACCGCCAGCTGATGGTGGAAGCCCCCCAATCCGGGGACGTGGTGAAGGTGTCGACCGTGCGGACCGGCGAGCTGGTCGGCGTCGCCCGACCGACCACGAAGACGGGCAAGCAATGAGCACCAGTGGAAGGAACTTCTCCATGCCAGCAACCGCCTCGAACAGCGGCGACACCGCACCCGGCGCCCCCCTGGTGCCTCGGGTCGGCGGTGTGGCCGGTGGTGTGGGCAGCACCGTCGTGGCGGCACTGCTGCAGTGCACCGATGTCGGGGTCGTGAACCCGGACGGCACCGATCGGGTGCAGGTTCTGGTGTGCCGGTCGAGCGCCAGCTCGGTGCAGGCCGCTGTGGTCCTGGCCTCCCGAATGTCGATCACCCCGGTACTGGCCGTGGTCGCTGACTGTGGCGACCGCCCACCGGCCAGTGTCCGTCACCGCCTGCACATGGCCGAGCCGAACCTAACCGGGATCGTGCGGGTGCCGTGGTGGCCATCGCTGCGCGACCTGGATGACCCCGCCGCCCGAATCACCGAACTGGCGTGGGGCGGCGTCGCACCGAGCCGCCCGGAGCGTTCCGTGCCCGGGGTGCTCGACGAGCTGGTCGCGGCCGTCACCCCGCTGGTCGCCGCCTCACCACCAACGGCCCAAACCCGTCCACCGCCCGACGCGGAACCCGAATCCACCGCTTTCCCGCACGTCTCCTGACCCACCGATTGAAAGGAAACACCTCTCATGTCCTACCTGCTGCACGCAACCGACACGGTCATCAACCTCGCCCAAGGTGGGGTGCCCAACCCCCCGGCCCAAGCCCCACCCGGCCTGGACAAGTTCACCAACCAGGTCCTCGGCTGGCTCAAATGGGGATGCGGAATCGCCGCCATCGGCGGTCTCCTCGCCGTGGCCATCATGATGGGCATCGGCGTGCGGGGGCGCTCGGACACCGCGAAGAACGCCCTGTCCCACGCCCCGTGGGTGTTCGGTGCCGCCGCCCTCGCCGGGTCGGCGTCGGTCCTCATCAACGCCATCCAATAGCGATGTCGGCACTCATCGCCCTGAAGTTGCTGGCCGGGGTGGCTGCCCTGGTCTGGGTGGCCGCCGCGGCGGTACAGAGCGCTCGTGATTGGCCCTACCGCCACAACAGCGGCTGCTTCGGGGATCGAACAGCCCTGAGCAATGCGCCGCATTTGTTTCTCGCGTCAGCTGTCAGCGGCGGCGTCGCGGTGTTCCTCGACGCCGTCCAGTGAGGAGTTCTTCGTGAGTTTCACGACCCGAGAGTTCGCCGACAAACGTCGACCCCGCTGGCTATGGCCCCTCGTAGGGGCGGCGGTCCTCATCGTGGTGGTGGCGCTGATCCTGGTCTTCACCGTAGGCGGCAGCCAGTCGAGTCCCGCGGCGCAGCCCAACGCCACCGCTGGGCCGACGCAGATCACCCCGGCACCGGGCAGTGCCCCGGCGAACCCGGCCACCACGGGGGTACTGGCACCGAACGATCCGCAGTACCTCACGGCCGCACCGGCAGGCGTGAACTTCCAGGTCGTGCACGGCCTGCAGCTGCCGTTCTCCCCCGTCGATGGACCCCTGCGGATCAACGGTCCCGTGGCCGCCGGCTACTCCCGCACCCCACAGGGTGCAGCCCTCGCCGCCATTCAGATCGGCTTTCGGTTGCTATATGCCCCCGGCTACCAGCAAGTCGTCGCGGAACAGGCTGCCGTTGACCCAGCGTTGCGCGAGAAGTTTCTTGCAGCTCGCAACGCGCAACCTCAGATGAGCGACACAGAGTTGTCCGCCGCGGTCGCTCGGACTGTGGCCTTCAAATTCGACTCGTTCACTCCGGAGCGCGCCACGGTCGAGATCGCTGGCCCCAACGTCAACGGCGCACCCGGCACCTATGTCACTGGTCCGTACACCGTCGTCTGGTCGAGCGGTGATTGGAAGTTCACCGACAACAGCAATTCTCCGGCGACGACCGTGAACAGCCTGTCTGGGTACACGACGTGGTGAGCCGTCGTCGTCAGCTTCGGCCCTACTCGTCAAAGGAGATCTGAAATGCCGGGTGGTTGCGATGCACTGGGCGGCATTCCGATAGCTGGAACCGCCGCGAAGAGTCTGTGCAATGTGGCGTCGAACCCTGTTGGTGCTGCCGGTGATGCGGTGTCGAAGGCTGTGGGGGCGACGGCGGATTCGGCGTTCGGGAAGGTTGCGGAGTCGACGGGTCAGGCGGCGGGGGACATGCTGCGGACGTCGATGACGTGGTGGGTGAAGTCGGACTCGATCAACATCGACCCGAGGGCGATCGCTGATGTGCAACGCCCTTTGCAGGGGGTGTTCGTGCTGATCATGATGGCCGGCATTTTGGGCACCGCGATCGTGATGGCGGTGTCTCGGCGGGGGCAACCGGCCGCGGAGCTGTTGCTGGGTGCGTTCAAGTATGTGGCCATCACCTCGCTGAGTCTCGTGGTGTTGCAGGGCGCCCTGTCCGCGGGCGACGGGGTCGCGAAGCAGCTGGTGAACAACTCCGACAAGTTCGGTGAGTCCTTGGCCACCCTGATCGGGCTGCAAACGTTGACGAACCCGGTGATGGTGTTCCTACTGGGGGTGCTGTGCTTCCTGCTCGCGTTGGTGCAGTGGATTTTCGGGTTCATCCGCCAGGCGGGCATTCTCGTGCTGGCCAGCATGATCGCTTTCGCCGCCGCGGGGCAGCTGTCCTCGTGGGGTCGGCAGTGGTTCCCGCGGATCGCCTCGGCGATCGTGGCGTTGGTCTTGTACAAGCCGATGGCCGCCATGATCTACAGCATTGGTTTCAAGTTCATGGGCACCGGCCGGGACCTGTCGACCGCGGTGATCGGGGTCATGGTGATCGCCCTGGCGGTGATCGCGCTGCCCGCGATGATGAAGTTCTTCTCCTTCGTCGGCAACGGCGTCGGCGGTGGTTCCGGTGGCGGTGGGTTGGCGTTAGCGGCGGCCGGGGGTGCTTCGGCGGCCCGGCTCATGGGCGGTGGCGGTGGCGGGGGTGAGGCCCCCGCGCCGCAGGGCAACACCTCGACGAGTCAGGCCTCCTACATGAACTCCACCGGACCGGGCACCGGCCAAGCCGACCCCGACCCCAGCCCCGGTACTGGTGGTGGTGCGGGTCAGCAGGCCCCGGCGTCGAACGCCGACGGCGGCGGCGCCCCCTCGGGTGCTGATGCCAACGTGGACGGCGGGGAAACCCCGGACACGGGCACGAACACGACCGGAGCTGCACCGGCAGACGACGGCACTACCGGCGGTGGCGAGTCTGGCGACGGTGGGTCTGGTGATGGTGTCGTCCCGGCCACCGGCGGGGGCGACAGCAACCCGATGGCCGAAGCAGCGAACGACGCTGCCGCGGAGGGCGACAGCGAACCCGGTCCAGGCACACCTGGGGTGATGCGGGTGGGGCTGATGTGGGTGCGGGCAGTACCGATGTGGGGGGCGCGGTCGGTGGCGGTGAGGGCGCCGCCGCGGGTGGTGAAGGCGCCGCCGCCGGCGGGGGTGCGGCTGCGGGTGGTGGTGCTGCTGCGGCGGGCCCGGTCGGTGCGGGTGTCGCCGCGGCGGGGATGGCGATCGAGAAGATCAACGACGCGGCGGATGCCGCCTCTTCCACGATGACCAATGAGAACGACGACGAGACCTCTGGGGGTCAGCAATGAGCAGTGACGTGCGTGGATACGGCGGATACCGGTTGGCGACGGGCTTCGGCATCGGCCGGTTCACCGGCCGCCAGCTCAGCCTCGTGGTGGGGGTGGCCGCGGTGGTGCTGATCACGATGAACTTCTCGTTCCTGGTGGCGTTGATGATGGCCGTCATCGCGGTCCCGGTCCTGGTGATCGGGGTCGTGCCGTGGGGTTCGGCGCGGCGCACCATCGCGCAGCGGGTGTCGTGGTTCAGCCGCCGCACCGAGGCCCGCGCCCGATCCTTCGACGCGGTCGCGGCGGGGCCGTTGCGGGAGATTGCACGCGGGGAAACCCTGCCGGGGGTGTTGGCCCCTTTGCTGCCGTTGGATGTGGAGGACGGGCGCGGCGGCACGCAGTGCCTGCTCTGGAACCGGCGCACCGGCATCCTGTCGGCGGTGCTGTTCGTGTCCCCGGTGGGCATCACGTTGGCCGACACTGATGACGCCAACTCCTGGGTCACCACGTTCGGCGGGTGGATGGCCGATCTCGGGTACAAGCCGATGATCTCCAGTGTCTCTTTCACGGTGGAGTCCTCCCCTACCGGTGGGGTCAACCAGCGCGCCTACACCCAAGGCCGCATCGACCCGAACGCCCCCGCGGTGGCCCGCCAGGTGATGCACGAGCTCGTCGCGTCGCAACCGACGTCGACCGCGGAGGTCGTCACCACGGTGACGATCAACTTCGACCCGGCCAAAGCCAACCCCCGGCCCAAGGACCTGATGTCGGGGGCGGCGGAGGTGGTGCGGTGGCTGCCCGGCATCGAGGCGTCGTTGACCGCCTCGGGGGCGACGGTGATCGGGAGGGCCACCACCGGGTGGCTGATCCGCCGGATTCGCTCCGCGTTCGACCCCGCGGTGCGGGTAGCGATGTCGGATGCCGACGCCTCGGAGCTCACCGAATGGGCTGATGCCGGACCGATTAGGGCCGAGGCCGATTGGGAGGTCTACCGCCACGACTCGGGATATTCGGTGTCCTGGGTGATGACCGCCGCCCCCTCAGGGGTGGTGCGCCAACGCATCCTCATCCCGTTGACCGCCCCGGGCCCGTATTCCCGCCGGTTTTCCATGGTCTACAAACCGTTCCTGGCCTCCCAAGCCGCGGAGCAGGTGGAACGGGAGATCAACGCGGGCAGCCTGCGCCAGGCGTGGGCGAAGAAAACGAAGAAGGACGAAACGCAACGCGACCGCGATGACCGGGCCAAGGCCCGCCAAGCCGCCCGGGAGGAATCGTTGGGGGCCGGGGTCGGCCGGTTCACCATGTATTTGACCACCACCGTGCGCAACGAAGCCACCCTGGACGCGGCGGTCGCCGACACCGAGGAACGCGCCGGGCAGACCAAGATCCGCTTCCGCCGGGCCCGCGGGGCGCAACCGGCGGCGTTCGCCGCCTCCCTCGGGTTGGGCATCGACCCCACCAGTGCCCTGTCCCGGCGCGCGGTCGAGCGGTGGATCGCATGACCCTCACCCCGATCCGCCCCACCGACACCACCCCGACCCGCCCCCGGCGGGGTTCCAAGGGCGACCCGTGGCTCTACCGGGTGCTGGAACGCTTCCGCACACCCGAGCCCGGCGAGCAGTCACCGGTGGCCTCGGTGACCGAGCGCGGGTTCACCCAACGCCAGGAGAAGGCTCCGACCCCGGCGGTGGACCCCTACCGGGGGTTCACGGTGCCGGAATTCATCCCCAACGCCCGTGGTGCGCGGGCGGCGTTCGGCGGCTACGCCGCCAACGTGGACGCCGGTGCCCTGTGGCAGGGCACCACCGCCCAGATCGCCGGGCTGTTCCCCTTCGCCGCGGCCTCCGGCGCCCGGGTGCGGGGGGTGCCCTTCGGTCGGCATCTGCACACCGCCGAACCCATCGGGCTGGACCCGGCGCAGTGGTTGGTCGACGGGCTGGTCACCAACACCGGACTCTGGGTGCAGGGCCAACCCGGTGTCGGAAAGTCCACCGCGGCGAAACGCCTGCTGGTAGGCCTCGTCGCGTTCGGGTTCACCGCCGTGGTGCCCGGTGACATCAAGGACGAATACACCGCGATCACCCAACGCATGGGTGGGCAGGTGTTCCGTATCGGGCCGGGCCTGGACTCGTTGAACCCGTTAGACCTCGGCCCGATGCGCGACGTCATCGCCGGGGCGGTCGGCGCTCACCGCGCCCAGCTCATCGCCCAGGCCCGCTCCCGCCGCCTGGAGCTGCTGGAGTCGTTGCTGGTCATCGCCGGGTCCCCGGCCTTGCTGCCCACCGACCGGCTGTTCCTGGCCCGGGCGGTGGACATCGCCTCAGCCGGGCACACCCGCGCCGGGGACGGTGACCCCACCATCCCCGACGTGCTCCGGGTCATGGAACAAGGCCCCGCCGAGCTGCGCCAAGTCCTGGTGGCCTACGAGGACCGGGAATACGAACGGGAATCCCGCGACTTCCGCAACACCCTCGATTTGTTGTGCAAAGGGCCGATCGCCGGGATGTTCGACCGGCCGTCGAGCTTCTCGATCGACCGGGACACCCCGGCATTGTCGCTGTCGCTGAAAGCGATCGAGGAGTCCGGCGACGACGTGGTCGCCTCGGCGATGATGTGCTCCTGGGCGTGGTCGGCGGCGGTCATCGACGGCCACGCCGCCTCCGGGCACCGGCGCAACGTCATCCAGATCCAGGACGAGCTGTGGCGGGCGTTGCGGGCGGCACCGGGGTTGGTGGAGCGCTCGGACCGGATCACCAGGCTCAACCGGCACCGCGGGGTGGTGGCGGTGCAGTCCACCCACTCCATCACCGACCTCGAAGCCCTGCCCACCGAAGCCGACCGGGCCAAAGCCAAGGGCATGGCCGCCCGCAACGACATCAAACTGCTCGGCGGGATGGACAACGCCGAAATGAACCGCCTCCACGAGATCGCCCCGTTCACCTCCCAGGAACGGGCCCTGGTCACCTCCTGGGCCGCCCCCCCGACGTGGGTGCCCGGCCAACGCCACCCCGGCCGCGGCAAGTACCTCATCAAATCCGGGGGGCGGATGGGCCTGCCCATGGCCGTCACCCTCTCCGCCACCGAACTGGCGCTGTATGACACCGACTCCGCCTGGGACGCCCTCGACGCGGCCAGCGGCCGCACCACGGCGTCGCCTGTGCAGGAATCCGCGTGAGCACCTCACCTCGGCGGCGGGCCGACGAGCCCGTGGCCCTGTATGGAAAGGCACCTCTCATGACCGACAACAACCACACCACCGGGCGTCCCACCCCGCCGTGGATCGCCCAGCCGCGCCCCGACGACGGCGGCCGGGAGGTGGCCACCGACCTCGGCCCTGCCCCGGTGGAGCCGGTGACTCCCCCGGTGCATGACTACGCGGCCGCCGCGCCCCCGGCGGCACGGACCCCGCTGCGGATCGCCGATCCTCCCCCGCCTGCTGTTCCGGTCCCAGCTCCTGAGCTGCCGGTGCCCCCGTGGGGGCGGCAGGCGGCCGCCCAGTTCGACCAAACCGCCCAGCCTGCACCCCCCACCGCACCGCCGAGCCAGACAGCGCAGGAGCGGGTACGCCGCACTGATCACCGCAAGCAAACAGTGCCGCAGGCACCACGCACGCAGCTGCCCCCACCACCACCGGGGCCTGCGCCCGCGGCGGCACCGGATCGCCCTGCGGCTGCGGCGGGCGGGCCGACACCCGCCCGGCACAGCGGGGAAATCAACCGGGACATGCTGTTCCGCCCCACGAAACGCCCCCCGGCCTCGGGGTGGCGGCGGATGGTGCACCGCATCAGCGGGGGCGGGGTCAACCCCGGGGAGTCCCGCGACGATGTGCGCCGCCGCCACCTGGTGGAGCGGGTGAACCAACCCATCCGTGGTGACTACAAGATCGCCGTGCTCAGCCTCAAAGGTGGGGTCG
>JAABUL010007184.1_pt1 | contig 12200 bp, 3 predicted proteins | sample 5559151 | NCBI WGS metagenome assembly JAABUL01 (sample SAMN10711876, study PRJNA513368) | rock metagenome | isolation source: Antarctica rocks | place: Antarctica: Victoria Land, Pudding Butte sud | reverse complement strand
CAGGAAGCCAATATCGATACCCTCCTCATCCTCCGGCACGGAGCGCAGCCGCCCATGAAAGCCAGCATCCTCAAAGATGCGGCAAGCGAGAAAGTATGTGGGGGAGACCATCCAGACATTTCGCGTGTAGAGCGGGTCCGAGAACTCTGCCAGAATGCGCGCGAGGTTTTGGCTAGCACCCCCAGTGATGCATATTCTCTCGAACGCTATGGGCTCAGAAGGATGGTAGTACTGTGTCAACCACTTTGCGACTTGATGCCGTAGAGGTACATATCCGCCATCGGGCCCGTACAGTAGACCTGGCGTGGACACCTTGGGATCAGATAGGGCGGCATTGGCAGCGGCCTTGATCTGAGCTTGTGGCAGGAGTCCGGGGTTCGGCCAGCCTCGAAGGAGATTGATTGAAGGCTTTTGAGAGCTCATGTTGACTGGGAGTGGCCATCCAGTATTGTAGAATCCTCCTTGATGATCAAACAGAATGTGTCAAGCGCTATCATGCACCTGCAGATGACGTACTTGCCCAGATCGCCCGTGTTACGAGCCTAGCGGTATATGGGATACGCAGGGGAGTAGGACCAAGCACGGATACCCGCATATGCTCTACCAGCTCCACCAGAAGAGCAAGAAGAGATTGCTCTTTCTGCTCTTTCAGAAGAGCAAGAATGGTATTGCTCTATAGCTTTATCAGAAGAGCCAAAAAAGCAGAAACAATCTTTTAGTATATAGATTTTCTAGAACACGACTCTCTTATAGATTGTGTTCAACTCAAAATAAGTTTTTACTTATTGTTATTGCTATATCTAGCTGCAACTCTTGTTATCAAGTAATTGTTTGTATTGTCTAAAGACGTCTACAGATCTTTTTAACAATATAATTTTTTCTGATATCTCTAAAATCTCTTAGAAAGTAGCAGCGTAATACTTTGAACACTCTTAAAAATATCTGTATCAGATTAACGCGTCTCTATTCCGAGCACTAGTTTATCAGCACTACGTTAACTATCGATTATAGAAGACAACAAGATCAGAATCAATAAATTCGATATCTATTATAAAGACTATATCGGTCTGAAAAACTAATTTATGCAAATAGATATCTATTTTATTTTCTATTCTGTTTCAGCAGATCAGAAAACAATTTTTGCATCAATATTTTTCAGAGAAAAAATTTAGTATTGATTCAAATTAAATTTACAAAAATATTTGAAAAATTATAACAAAAATCTTCGTGCAATATTTACAAATTTCGACAATTTCAAAAAAGAGTTTCGAAGAATTTTCGGAACATTCAATAAAAAACAAATTGCAAAAAAAGTAATTCAGTATTTAATTTAACAAATTTTTGCAGCAGATTATGCAGCTAAATTTTAGAAATATATTAATCTAATCGAGTAAAACAATATTGCACTTATAATAATGTTTCGACAAGATTTTAAGAACAATCTAAAAAACAAAATTATATATAATAGCAGAAATATCAACAATATATTTGATTTTATCGAAGTAGCTATCGATCTCGACAACAAACTATATAAAAAAACTATAGAAAAAAAATACAATTAATTTTGAAAAAAAACAAAAATCTTTTTCGAATTAACAATCGAATATTAGCAGAAAAAATCTTGTTTTAATCAGAAATACAATAATTCCGATTATTGTAAATCTGTATCGATAGAACTGAATTTTACTTAGTAATATAAAAAGAAGAACTCTAGAAAAAAGCAAAATAACAAATTTCAAAAAATATACTATTTATATAACAAATCGAATTACTTTGCAAAAAATTGTCGATTATAGAACTTGATAAACTGCTGGCAAATTAATACTATATTAAAAAAAATATTCGATAGTCAGAACAATATTAGAAAGCAAATCGATACAGAAATAGATATTTTCGAGACTGAATTGTGTTACGCTGCTATCTAGACAACTAGAGTATCAGAATAGATTGATACTGTTGAAGAGATCTGTAGATATTTTCAGGCAATACAAGCAATTACTTGGTAACAAGAGTTTGCAGCTTGTATCAATAATAGAGAGTAATTTGATAGATAAGTTGAACACAATTTATAAGAGAGTTGTATTTTAGAAAATCTATATACTAAAAAAAATTCTTTTTGCTAGTTCTGCTAGCTATACTAGACAGCTATTTGATATATCTGACTTGTCTAATATATCAGTTATACTAGTTATACTAGACAGTTGTCTGGCACGTCTGATTTGTCTGATATATTATATAATTTTCGAATCAGTTTTTATCAAATATAATTTAACAAATTTATTAATTTGTCTGATACTGCGTCAGCTCGTAACACTATTTTTTTTTTTTTTTTTTTTTCAAAAAATTACTATATTTAATATTTTTTTGTCAGTTTAGAGAATTCAAAACTCTATCTGATTGTATTAACAAACAAAATTCTATTGCGATAATTGTCTGCATCTGCTGTACTGCAAAACAAAAAAAATATTGTCTATTTTTGCTGTCGAGATATTGCGAAAAGTATATCTGTACAAATAAAAAATGCAAATTGACTATTTATACAGTTAACTTTTTTTCTATCGACCGAGCAATAGAAAAACTGAAAAAAAAAAAGTTGAAAACAGAGATAATACAGACTGTTTCGACAGAACAGTTTTGTATAATTGCAAAACAACTGCGTATATTGCAGATAAAACTAGAATATCTGCAAAAACAAAAAAAATTTCTTAAAAACAGAGAACAGACTATTTTTGATAAAAATTTTTTCGATATAGAAGAACTCGATTGTTTGAAGAATCTCGAGAAAATTGCTATAATTGAAAAAGTTATTGTTTTGATATTGTTTTTGAATATATAATTTGATTTGAACAGTTTTGCTGCAAAAAATTTTAATTAACTCGATCAAAATTTTGATTTTGCTGAAATTTTTAAATAAGTTTATTGCAATTATCGAGATAGTAAACAGATTCTTATATATTTTCGAAAATAGAATATTTTTTTTATTTAACTAGATATTTCTAATTTTGTTGTTTCAGAATTTGTTCTATCTTGTATCTGTTTTCTTTTTGTAATTTATAATAGAATATTTTCTGTATAAATATATTAGAGTCGGCTGATTTCAATAATAATATATAAAATACTGAAAATATTTTAATATTTTTGAATAAGTCAAGTTTATAATTGACTGATTTTTTAGTCTTTTTGATAAAAAATAATTCGATTTTAATATAGTTCAATTTCTTGTTTAATTTTCTTGTCTTGAGATTTTTTGTAAAAAGATATATTTTATTCTTTTTTTTCAGCTGAAATACTGTTTTTCGTTTTTTATTTTGATATTTGACCGACTTTTCTTGCATTTTCGAGATATTGTTGTATATTTTTTTTAGTATTGCTATTTTTTCGATAGCTGACTGCGCAGACAGATACGTACGCTTTTTTTTTTAAAAATTTAATTTTTTGCTATAGTTGACAAAAAATAGAATTACTTTAGTAATATCCGAAATCTTTGTATTAAATATTAGTTATACTATAGATAGAAATAATATTCAATTGCTGTAAATATTGTTAATATAGTATTTCAAATACTGTTTTAGACTCTAATTTGTTTGTTCTGTCTAACTATTTGTAATCGAATAATAGACAGTAGATATTCTGAGTCTTGTATCTAATATTAAAATAAATATTTTTTAATAGTTAAATATAAAGAGCTTATCTCTGTTACTGATTTATTTTTTGAGTATACTATAGTATTGTATAAGTCGATTCAATATAATATATTTCAGTTATTCTGCGTTAAACTTTTCTTTGTATACAATAATATATAAGTATTTAATAAACTTATCAATTATTATTAGTATCGAATTATATCTGTTTTCAGTTGCTGAGTTTGTCGATTTCGACAACTTGATAATAAAATTTATTGTAATTTTATTCTATAGCGATTCAGATAGTTTCTGATATTAAATTTTGTTATAGTTTGCGTGCGTATTATGTTTGTTCTGCTAACAGCTAAAATATTGTTTAATATATATCTCGACAGCTTGTTTTATCTGTAGAAACTGACAATACTAATATAAAAACTGAAAAATTTTAATTATTTTCGAGTGTTCTTGCAGTAATCTGTTATAGTATTTCTTTATATATTTGTCGATTTTGTCAATAGATATCTGAAATTTTTCTTTTTTATTGAAAACTCTTCTGTATTGTCTCGAAGTATCTGTAGTATAATATTTAGTTTATATTTGTTTACTGATAGTAATCTGTTTTTATTGATTTTTATTATATTGTAATTGAACAATTTTTTTGTTTCTATATAATTATTTTTTCTGCTAAATATGTCTGCTCTGCTATTATCTTTTTCTGAAATATACTGTATTTTAAATTTGTACTGTTTAAGTCTTTTTGATTATTGCATTTGTTTTCTGTTAAACTGTTTAGTAGTAGTAAAGTACACAAAATTTTTGTAATCTGTAAAAATTGTAAGTTCTGACAATTCTTTTGTATATACTCTTTATAATTTCAAAAAAACTACTACAGCAAATAGTTTTTTATTGTAAATATTATAGTTCTGTTCGACTAATAAGAGTTTTCTCGAGAGATATATTACTGAATACTATATATTTTTATATTTTTAACTAAAATATATATTAATAGCTAAATCTGATATATCGATTTCAATTCTATTTAATAATTGCAGATTGTATATTTTTAATACTGATTTTTTCAAATATTTTAATTTAAGATTCTGAAATAATTTCTTTTCTGCAAATTTTTATAATTATAGCGTATTCTTTTTTGTAAGATTTGTTAGTAGTATTATATTTGCTAAATAGTTTTTGATAAATTTTTTGTTATAATTTATAAAATTCAGAAAAAATTGCACTTTTTTGACAGTTATCGATAATTTCTATTTTCTGACTGTTTGTAGCTTTTCGGAATTTATATATATTTTATATTGTTTAACAACAAATTCGAGAAAATCAATTTTCTCTCGATAAAATTTGTATTTCTCTGATTTAAAATATAAGTTTCTTATATTCAGATATTTCAATATTTTGAAAATATAACTAATATGTTTTTTCAAGATTTTCGAGTAAATTATAATATTGTTTAAATATACTATAACAAATCGATTCAGATATTGTTGTAGTATATTATTAATTATTTTCTAATATATTGTCGGAACGTTTGTAAATCCGAATAGTATTATTGTATATTTGTATAATCTATATTGTATACAAAAAGCTATTTTTTACTTTTTCTCTGTCTTTATTCTAATCTGATTGTACACTTTTTGTAAATTCAGTTTAATAAAGTATTTTGCTTCGAATAGTCAATTCTGAAGTTTGCTAATATTAAATAGTAGATATCGATTCTTGATTGTAATATTGTTTAGTTTCCGATAATCGATATATAGATAAAAAATTCTATTTTTTTTAATACAAAAAGAATCGGATATTCTGTTTGTAATTAAAATTTTCTAATAAATTTTTTTTTTGTTTTCTGTCAGATATTCGCAAAATACTTCGAGTTTCTTTTCAAATAGAATATATATAAATTTAAATATAGATTGTTTGTCTGATTCAAATCTGATTTTGTAATTTTACAGTTAATATTTAGAGAGAATCTCTGTTTTTTTTTTTTTTTTAAACAGATACTTTTAACTGTTGTATATTTGTAATATATATTTTAGCGATTTTTTTGCTGTATCAGATAGTTCAAAACTTTCAGAAAATTTGTAATTTTATTTATTTATTCTAATTTTGTAATTCGATTAATTTCTGTCAGTGTCTGTCGAGTCGGACTCTATTTAATTATTTTTTTGCAAAAATACAAACTTGCTATTTGTAATCGATTTTTGACTTAATCTTTTATCTACTATCGAATACTGTCGATATATAGATTAAATATAAATTATATAATTATATTATACAAATCTGAATATTTTTGTATTTCAGTCGACTTCTGAATTGTACTGCTTTAATCAAGATATTTCTAGAACAATATTGTAAATAACTATTTCTACTATATTAAAAATTAGTTTTTTGTAATATTGCTGAATAGCTATCGATAGTAATTTCGTTTCTTTATTTATTTTTCTATTTCTGTCGAGCAATAAGTTTCTATCTACAATTACTAAATTGTATATATCAGACTTTTTTTAAATAAAATATTTTTCTTTTTTAATAAAAATTCTAATTATAAAATTATCTGTTGTATCAGAATCGACTATTGCAGTAAATTAACAACTATTAATTTTAACTGATATAATAAAATATTGTGCATATACTGTTAAATTTAATTGCTGTTATTAAACTAATATATTGTATTTCTCTGATATACTTTTTATTAAGAAATTTGAATTTTTCTTTATTTTTGTATTGCAATCTCTATTTTAAGTATCTGTTTATACTGAACTTTTTTCTGCTATTGTTTAAAAATAAATAATTTTTTAAAAAATTATTTAGATTCTTTTTTGTTTTCTAGATAAGTTTAGTATAAATTATTATAGTATTTTGTTTAACTGAGTATTGTATATTTTTTTGCTTTCTCTATTTTTTCTCGAGATAGATTTATACTGCTCAGTTGTTGTTCGATTTTATTAAAAATATCTTTTTCTATAGTAGTATTGCTTTCTAGCGCTTTCTTGTATTTGTTTACAATTTAGTTTATCTTCTTTTCTCTTAATAAACTAGCTAAAATATTAAAATAATTTGTAATATTGTCTAGATATTTGTAAAAGTTTTTTCAGTTGTATTTGTTGTCTAAGTCTATTACTAAGTAAAAATATAATATTTTTAATTGTTTTGTTTTTATAGTTTTATTAAGTATTTAATTAATTTTCTATATAGATACAAATATTTTGTCTGATAATATTTTATCTAGAATTTTCTGTAATTAATTTAAGTTTTTTATCAAATAATAGTTGTTGTTCGATTCAGTCTCGAAAATATCTGTTTTTATATCGATTTGTTTTCTAATATTATTCTAACTATCGAATATCTCTTTTAATATAGTATTAATCTGTCGACAGTTTATCAAATTCTGTAATCGACAATCTTTTGCAAAGTAATTCGATTTGTTATATAAATAACACGTTTTCTGAAATTTGTTATCTTGCTTTTCTCTAGAGTTTTTCTTTTTATATTGTTAAGTAAAATTCAGTTCTATAGACGCAGATTTACAATAATCGAAATTACTGTATTTCTGATTAGAACAAAATTTTCTCTACTGATATTTAATTGCTGATTCAAAAAAGATTTCTGCTCTTTTTCGAAATTAATTGTATCTTTTTTTTATAGTTTTTTTATACAGTTTGTTGTCGAGATCGATAGCTACTTTAATAAAATCGAATATATCGCTAATATTTCTGCTATTGTATATAATTTTGTTTTTTAGATTGTTCTTGAGATCTTATCGAAATATTGTTATAAATACAATATTGTTTTATTCGATTAGATTGATATATTTTTGAAATCTGACTATATAGTCTGCTGCAGAAATTTGTTAAATTAGATACTGAATTATTTTTTTTGCAGTTTGTTTTTTGTTAGATGTTTCAAAGATTTTTCAAAATTTTTTTTTGAAGTTGTCGAAATTTGTAAATATTGTATAGAAATTTTTGTTATTGTTTTTCAGATATTTTTGTAAATTTGATTTAAATTAATATTGAATTTTTTCTCTGAGAAATATTGATACAAAAATTGTTTTCTTGTTTACTGAAACAGAATAGAAGATAAAATAGATATTTATCTATATAAATCAGTTTTTCAGATCGATACAATCTTTATAATAGATATCAGATTTATTGATTCTGATTTTGTTGTTTTTACTATCAGAGAGTCGATATAGTGCTAATAAGCTAGTACTCGAAATAGAAACACATTAATTTGATACAGATATTTTTAGAATATTTAAAATATTATATTGCTATCTAGACAACTAGAATATCAGAATAGATTAATACTGTTAAAAAAATCTGTAGATATTTTCAGACAATACAAGCAATTATTTGATAACAAGAATTTGCAGCTTGTATTAATAATAGAGAGTAATTTGATAGATAAGTTGAATACAATCTATAAAAGAGTTGTATCTTAGAAAATCTATATACTAAAAAAGATTCTTTTTGCTAGTTCTGCTAGCTATACTAAACAACTGTCTGGCATGTCTGACTTGTCTAACACGCCAGTTATACTAGTTATACTAGACAATTGTCTGGCACGTCTGGTCTGTCTGGCATGTTACGTAATTCCCGAATCAGTTCTTACCGAATATAATCTAGCGGATTTATCAATTTGTCTGGTACTGCGTCAGCTCGTAACAAATCGAACAACAACTACTATCTAATAGAAAATTCAAATTAGTTATAGAAAGTTCTAGATAGAATATTATTAGACAAAATATTTGTATCTATATAGAAAATTAATTAAATATTTAATAAAATTATAGAAGCACAACAATTAGAAATGCTATATTTTTATTCAGCAACAGATTTAGACAACAAATACAATTGAAATTTTTTTTACAAATATCTAGACAATATTATAGACTATCTTGATATTTTAGCTAGTTTATTAAGAGAAAAGAAAATAAATCAAACTGTAAATAAATGCAAGAAAGCGCTAGAAAGCGACGCTACTATAGAAAAAGATATTTTCGACAAAATCGAACAACAACTGAGTAGTGTAAGTCTATTTCGAGAGAAAATAGAGAAAGCAAAAAAATATACAATACTTAGTTAAACAAAATATTATAACAATTTATACTGAACTTATCTAGAAGACAAAGAAGAAATCAATTGATTTTCTAGAAAATTAAAATTATTAATTTAGTATAAAAAAGAAGCTCAGTGCAAGTAGACATTTGAAGCAGAGATTGCAATATAAAAACAGAGAAAAATTCAAATTTCTTAATAAAAAATATATTAGAGAAATGCAATATATTAGTCTAATAGCAGCAACTAAACTTAATAGTATATGCACGATATTTTATTATATTAGTTAAAATCAATAATTGTTAATTTACTGCAATAGTCGATTCTGATACAACAGATAATTTTATAGCTAAAACTTTTGTTAAAAGAGAAAAATACTCTATTTAAAAGAAATCTAATATATACAATCTAGTAATTGTAGATAGAAATCTATTATCCGACAGAAATAAAAAAATAAATAAAAAAACAAAATTACTATCGATAGCTATTTAACAATATTACAAGAAACTAATTTTTGATATAGTAGAAATAGCTATTTACAATATTGTTTTAGAAATATCTTAATTGAAACAATACAATTTAGAAGTTAACTAAAATACAAAAATATTTAGATTTACGCAATATAATTATATAGTTTATATTTAATCTATATATTAACAGCATTTAATAGTAGATAAAAGATTAAATCGAAAATCGATTGCAAATAGCAAGCTTGTATTTTTGCAAAAAAACAATCTAACAGAGTTCGACTTAATAGATATTAACAAAAATTAATCAAATTACAAAATTAGAATAAATAAATAAAATTACAAATTTTTTGAAAGTTTTGAACTATCTAATATAGCAAAGAAATTGCTAAAGTATATATTACAAATATATAACAATTAAAAATATCTGTTTTAAGAAAAAAAAACAGCAGAGATTCTCTCTAAATATTAATTGTAAAATTACAAAATTAGATTTGAATTAAACAAGCAGTCTATATTTAAATCTATATATATTCTATTCGAGAAAAAACTCGAAATACTTTGCGAATATCTGATAAAAAACAAAAAGAAAAAATTTATTAAAAAATTTTAATTATAGACAGAATATTCGATTTTTTTTGTATTAAAAAAAAATAGAATTTTTTGTCTATATATCGATTATCGAAAGCTAAACAATATTACGATTAAGAACTAATATCTACTATTTAATATTAGCGAGCTTTAGAATCGACTATTTAAAACAAAATATTTTATTAAATTGAATTTACAAAAAACGTACAATTAGATTAGAATAAAAATAGAGAAAAAATAAAAAACAGCTTTCTATATACAGTATAAATTATACAAATACACAGTAATATTATTTGGACTTACAAACGCTTCGACAATATATTAAAAAATAATTAATAATATACTACAACAATATCTGAATTGATTTGTTATAGTATATTTGAACAATATTATAATTTATTTAAAAATCTTGAAAAAATATATTAGTTATATTTTTAAAATATTGAAATGTCTAAATATAAGAAACTTATATTTTAAGTCAGAGAAATACAAATTTTATTAAAAGAAAATTGATTTTCTCGAATTTGTTATTAAACAATATAGAATATATATAAATTTCGAAAAACTACAAGCAGTCAGAAAATAGAAATTATCGACAAATATTAAAAAAATACAATTTTTTTTGAATTTTATAAACTACAACAAGAAGTTTATTAAAAACTACTTAGTAAATACAATATTATTGACAAATCTTACAAAGAAAAATACACTATAATTATAAGAATTTACAGAAGAGAAATTATTTCAAAATCTTAAACTAGAATATTTGAAAAAATTAATATTAAAAATATACAATTTGTAATTATTGAGCAGAATTAAAATCGACGCATTAGATTTAGCTATCAATATATATTTTAGTTAGAAATATAAAAATATATAGTATTTAATAATATATTTCTCGAGAAAACTTTTGTTAGTTGAACAAAACTATAATATTTACAATAAAAAACTACTTGTTATAGTAGTTTTCTTGAAATTATAAAAAATATACACAGAAAGATTATTAAAACTTACAATTTTTACAGATTATAAAAATCTTGTATATTTTACTATTACTAAGCAGCTAAATAGAAAACAAATACAATAGTTAAAGAGACTAAAACAATACAAATTCAGAATACAATATATTTTAGACAAAAATAATAGCAGAATAGATATATTTAGCAAAAAAAATAATTATATAAAAACAAAAAAATTGTTTAACTATAGTATATTCAAAATCAATAAAAACAGATTACTATTAGCAAACAAATACAAACTAAATACTATACTACAAATACTTTAAGATAATACAAAAAAATTTTTAATAGAAAAAGAAAAACTTCAGATATCTATCGACAAAATCGACAAATATATAAAAAAATATTATAACAAATTATTGCAAAAGTATTCGAAAATAACAAAAATTCTTCAGTTTTTATATTAGTATTGTTAGTTTCTACAAATAAGACAAGCTGTCGAGATATATATTAAACAATATTTTAGCTATTAGTAGAACAAATATAATACGCACGCAAACTATAGCAAAATTTAATATTAAAAATTATCTGAATTGTTATAAAATAAAATTACAATAAACTTTATTATCAAATTGCCGAAATCGACAGATTTAGCAATTGAAAACAGATATAATTCGATACTAATAATAATTGATAAATTTATTAAGTATTTATATATTATTGCATGCAAAGAGAAGTTTATTGCAGAACAACTAAAATATATTATATTGAATCGACTTATATAGTATTACAATATATTTAAAAGACTAATTAGTAACAAAAACAAGCTTTTTATATCTAACTATTAAAAAATACTTCTCTTAATATTAGATACAAAATTTTAAATATCTACTGTCTATTATTTGATTACAAATAGTTAGACAGAAAAAACAAATCAGAGTTTTAAATAGTATCTAAAATACTATATTAATAATATTTATAGCAATTGAATATTATTTCTATCTATAATACAACTAGTATTCAATACAAAGATTTCGAATATTACTAAAATAATTCTATTTTTTGTTAACTATAGCAAAAAATTAAATTTTTTTGAAAAAGAGCGTATGTATCTGTCTGCGCAATTAGTTATCGAAAAAATAGCAATACTAAAAAAAATACACAACAATATTTTAAAAATGCAAAAAAAATCGGTCAAGTATTAAAATAAAAAGCAAAAAACAATATTTTAGCTAAAAAAGAGAAATAAGATATATCTTTTTACAAAAAATCTTAGAACAAGAAAATTAAGCAAGAAATTGAACTATATTAAAGTTAAATTGTTTTTTGTTAAGAAAACTAAGAAATCAATTAACTACAAGCTCGATTTACTCAAAAACGTCAAAATATTTTCAGTATTTTATATATTATTGTTGAAATCAGCAGATTCAATTATATCTTTACAGAATATCTTTTATTTCTATTAATAGAAAAAAGAACAATTTGAAA
>JAABUL010007182.1_pt1 | contig 12204 bp, 1 predicted proteins | sample 5559151 | NCBI WGS metagenome assembly JAABUL01 (sample SAMN10711876, study PRJNA513368) | rock metagenome | isolation source: Antarctica rocks | place: Antarctica: Victoria Land, Pudding Butte sud | reverse complement strand
AAGAAGATTTCTGCTTTTTTTCGAAATTAATTTTTTTTTTTTCTATAGTTCTTTTATACAATTTGTTGTCGAGATCGATAATTATTTCAATAAAATCGAATATATTGCTAATATTTTTGTTATTATATATAATTTTGTTTTTTAGATTGTTCTTGAAATCTTGTCGAAATATTGTTATAAATACAATATTGTTCTACTTGATTAGATTAATATATTTTTGAAATCTAGCTATATAGTCTATTGCAAAAATTTGTTAAATTAGATATTAAACTACTTTTTTTGCAATTTGTTTTTTGTTAAATATTTCGAAGATTCTTCGAAGCTCTTTTTTGAAGTTGTCGAAATTCGTAAATATTGTATAGAGATTTTTGTTATAATTTTTTAGATACTTTTGTAAATTTGATTTAAATTAATATTGAACTCTTTCTCTAAGAAATATTAATGCAAAAATTGTCTTTTTGTTTGCTAAAACAAAATAGAAAATAAAATAAATATCTATTTGTATAAATTAGTTTTTTAGATTGATACAATCTTTATAGTAGATATCAAATTTATTAATTCTGATCTTGTTATCTCTATTGATAGAGAGTCGACGTAATACTAATAAATTAGTGCTCGAAATAGAAACGCGTTAATCTAATACAGATATTTTTAGAGTATTCAAAATATTATACTGCTACTTTTTAAAAGATCTTAGAGATATTAGAGAGAGTTGTTTTGTTAAAGAAATTTGTAGACGTTTTCAGACAATACAAGCAATTACTTAATAACAAGAGTTGCAGCTAGATATAGCAATAACAATAAGTAAGAATTTATTTTGAGTTGAATACAATTTATAAAAAAGTTGCGTTCAAAAGTTATATATATAATAAATTAGTTAAATTATTGAATCAATTATTTTGATTTTAACAATCTATTAATTCTCTGAATTGATAGTCTTAGTAAATTAGTATTGTTGATTTTACTAATCTATTGATTTAGTTATATAATACTTTCTTGACAGACTATGCTCTACATACTGTAAAAAGCTTTGCGTCGTAGTTAGTAGAACTAAGTACACGACTCGTAACATAAAACTATAACTTAATATAATTGTATTAAAAAGCAAAAACAATTAAGTTAATCTTTGCAATTATATTAAACAATATATAATATTTCTTAAGTATTATAGTATTGTAAAGAAATATTCTAGTTTTAATCTAAATTCTTTTGTAACTTTAATAAAGATCTAAATCAACTAGAAATATATTACAAAAAAATCGAACTTTTTATTTAAAATTAGTTTTGTTTACTTTTTTATTATTTAATTGTTAAATTTAATTGCAATAGAGAATTATATAGTTGCAACAATTAAAATTGCAATTAATTTGTTAACAACAATAGATTTTCAAAAATTTATCTAAACTTTTTCTTAATAAGAGAGAGATCTTAAAAACAATATTAGAAAAGTAGATATATTTTTTAAATTGCAAATTACAATTTCAATTATCTTTTTGTCTATATTACAATTTTAGCAAAAAGATATAATTATAATAATTTTAATTAGTGCTCTCTATTTTTATTGTTGCAATTTTAGATATCTTTTTTGCTAATATAATATATTCTAATCTTGATAAGTTTTGTACAATACAAAATTTAATATATTTAAGCAATAAATAATTCTTATTGCTTTGTTAAAGCTTTATAGTTATTTTATTATTGCAAAAAAAATTATTACTATACTAATAAAGAAAATTATCTACTTGTAGAGACAAACTATTATTGCAATTTATTTGCTATTAACTATTATTACGATTTACTTGTTGAATTAAATTATTATCGAGAATTATTTGCTATCAACTTTTAGCGCAATTTACTTGTCGAAGCAAACTATTATTGTAAAAAGAATTATAAATTATTGCTATTGCAAACTCGTTAACAAACAAATAAGATTTCAAACTATTGCTTTTTTCTACGCAATAATTGTCTTAACTTTATATCTAGAATTAATCGAAGATTAAAATTTATCTTTAATAGATTACAATTAAACGCAATAAAATATTAAAAAGTATTTAATAATTGTAAAAATTAAGAGTTAAAATATTGACAAAATAAAAATTATTAATAAAACTATAATTGTATTTATAGTTGCAATAAGATATGTTTTTTACACAAATTAGAGTATTGACAAAATAAATATTAACGTAATAATAAGCAAAATTGCAATAAATGTTTAGCTCAAGAACAATTGTTTTGCTTATATAATATTATAGTATAAAACTCTAAAAAACAAAGTATCGATTTCTTTATTTATTGTTTTTTTCAAATAGTAAAATTCAAAAAAAAAACAATTAGTTTTTCGAGTACTTTCTATATGTTTAAAAGAGATTATATTGAAATAATATATTAATCTTTTTTATACAATTTGTAATAAAATAAACAAAAGTCTAACAATCTAGAAAAATAAGTTGTTTTAAGAATATTATTTAAACAAGTTTGAATTTTTAAAAAAGACAAAAAAAAAAATTGTTTTAAAAACAAAAAACAAATACTTAGTTAATATTTTACTAAAAAAACAAATCTTTTTTACAATATTAAGATACAAAATAAGAATATTATTGTTTGTTATTTTTAAAATAGTCTAAAAGTATAGTTAACTTTAATAATATTGCTAAAAGAAAACAACAATATTATTGAAATTTTTAATTAATACGTAAAAAACAATAAGCAAACAATATATAAGATTTGAGATTTAAATAAAAAATTAACAAATTGCTTCTAAATTTAATTTTAAAATTAATTAGATTTATATAATATTGCAATTGTATTAACAACTATCTAAATCAAGTAATTAATAAACAATTATTAGCAAGTTATTAATAGATTAGCTATTTTTGCTGTAATTATTGTATTAGTTAAAAAGAGAGTTCTTACTTTTATAGATAACAATAAAATATCTTAGAAGATAAAACAATTTTGCTATTATTGCAAAAACAATTATTAAAACAATTTATATATTTTTGTTACAAAAACTATATTAACAAATATAATTACTAAAAATAATATATGTTCTAAGACTATATAGTTAAATAATAAAAATATAGAAATTTTTCTTGCTTTGTATATTGCAAAGAAAAAAAAAATTAAAATTGCTAATTAATAATCTCGACTCTACTAAAAATTTTATCGATATTAAGAAACAACATTATTTTGTTCGCATTTATAATTGCTTATTATTTTAAAAAAATATTCTTCAATTTTATTTAATATTTTTTTATATTTTATTGCAATACTTTTTTAAAAATACTTCTAAACAAAAGCTATCTCTAAATATTGTTATAAAAAACACAAAAATCTTTATATCTATTACTACTACAAAAATACTTACAATTTTAAAATCTATTAAACAAAAATCGAAATCTAATTTGATTTTCTAAATATATTCGAATATATCTATTATATACTATTTCAATACTAACAAATTATATATTTTATATTTTAATATTAACTCTAAATCTATTCTTATTAGCAAATATATATATTAAGTATTTTATTCTTATATTTCTACTTATTTTATAGCAAAGAACAAACAACTAAGATATAAAAAAATAGACAAAATTGTTACTTTTATACTTTGTACTAAGATATCTTTATATCTTAAGAACAACAAAAGCTAAATAAAAATTGTTATTAAAGAAATTTATATTGTATTTAATCTATTATACAATATAATAATTAAAATAGAGCTCTTAAAATTTAATTAAATAATAATCGAATAAAACAAAAATAAAGAAAAGCAAAATTATATATTTTTTTGCAATTAATACTTTTTTGTATAGACAACTTCTACAATTGCTCTATTAATAGTTAAAAAAATATTTTTAATCTTAATTTTTACAATTAAAGTAAATATAGTAAAACTTTCTAAGCAATATTATTCTTATATACGTAATATTATTGTTTATATCTTAGAAATTACAATACTAAATTTCAATAAAGAAAAGAATATTCTTATATATTATAAATTTTTGTCTATCGAGATTTCTTATTTTTTTCAAACTTTTTTTTTTATATATTTTGCTATAGAAAAACTAGTTATTGCAATTAGCACAATAATTAAATTAAATTAATATATTATTTTTGTAAACAACTTTAAACTTATTTTTTCAAAAATTTGTAAAAAGTAGACTCTAAATTAAATTAATAGTTTTGTTAAAATTGCGCAATCTATATTAGTAATTAAAGTAAATTTTGCAAATATATTTATTAACAAGATCTATATAGAGTTAAATATATTTTATTTTGTGCAACTATTAAAAAAAGAGAACAATAAAACAAATATATTAGATTATTTAAAAAAAAAAAAAAAGCTAAAGTATAGATAGTTTTTAACTGTTATTACAATTTCTTTTGCGCAAAACTAAATAAATTTAACAATAATATCGAGATATTAATACTATTTGTAGATAAAAACAATATTATTAATTTTAAACAAATACTATACTCTTTTATTGTACAAAATTGCAAAACAATTAATAATATACTAGATTTGCTTATATATTAAGATCGATTACAAAAGATTTTTTTAGAAATTATTTTATTAATTGTATTATTAATATTTGTAGTTTGAAAAAACAACAAATTACAAATAATTATTAATTTTGCGAAAATTAATACTCGACTATATCTAAATTTTTTTTTTATTGTATTAGAATATTATACTTAATATTCTAAAAAAAGTTATAATTTTTAGCTTTGTTAATCTTATTAAAAACTTCTTTTAGCAAAATATTAAATCAAGTAATTAATAGAAAACAATTCTAGTAATATTTTATCGAAATTAAGAATAATTTACAATATCTATAATAAGATTTGCAAATATATTAGTCTTCTTTCAATATTATATAAAGAAATTACTAAAATTATATTTGTAACAATTTGTTTTAATCTATATCGATAATATTATAATTTACTCGCAAATACTTAATTAATATATTTAGTATCTCGATTAAGTTCTAACTCTACTAGAAAACAACAATATTATTTTAGTTTTATCAAAATATTATTTTGTCTACTTTAGTATTAAGACGCTAAATTATTATATATTTTAACTAAATCTAAATATTATTGAAAAGAAAATAGATACAATTAAATTTATAAAGTTTTTACAAAATCTTAGAGATTTTAAGATAAATTTAAGATTTTTTGACTACTATTGTTGATTTGTCGATTACTATATTGCTATAACTCGATCTTTTATAAAATTAAAAATCAAAAATTTTATTAATAATTTAATAAAAAAATATCTATAACACAAATATATAACGCAATTATATTTTTATTAATAATACAAAAACAATTGCAATAATAAATCGACTAATATTACTTTCGACGCAAATAAGAAATATTGACAAATATAAAAGATACTTAAGTTTGTTTTATATTAGATATTAATTCTAGTCTATTTTAACTTTAGCAAGTCTTTTATTTTTTATATTAACAATAGTAAAGAGAAGAAGTTTAAGATTGCAATTTATTAGTTCAATAAGAAAGAAATTGAAAAATCCATCTTATTTTTTTCTAGAAATCTTGTTGACATTAAAACAAAATATTAAATTATAAAACTTAAAATTAACGCGTTTGTTTAAGCTTTAATTAGATTGTCTTAATATTTTGACAATAAAACTTTTATTGTAGTTATAGATTATATTGTTTTAAGAGCAACTCTACAAAATAAGTTTACAAATCGATATTTGACAAAACTCGATAAATAAATTATATATCTATTTATATATTTATTATAGATAATTATAGTTTATTATCTTAAAAAGAATTACAACAACGCAAACAATCTTTTAAGACTATTAATTAACTACGTAAATATTAATTGCTATTCTATAATTACTATTGTTGTTAATAAAGAATTTCTTTATAGTTTTTGCGATACTTTTAAAGTTGATTTCTATTTTTGAAAAATTTATAAAAAAGTAGAAAAGCAAGTAAAGAATATTGCAAAGAATTTTAAAAATTTAAATATTATATATCAATTGTATTAATTAAATACAAATAATAAACTACTTTATTTAATTAACAAATTTAATCTTAATTGCGTCTATATTTCGAAATTATTAGAGAAAAAAGTACTTGAGTTTGTTTACAATAACTACGCACACAATAATTATTATCGAACTCTAAATTATCTTAAAATTGCTTGTTTTTTTCTTAAAATAAAAAGCAAGATTTACGTATATATTAATAAATCTCTAGTCTATTAATTGTTAAAGTTTTTGCAAAAATTGTTATACAATTAGCTTAATTTTGTTAAAACAACAACAATTTCTTTTTCTTAATTAGCAATAAATTTTGTTGTAATACTATTAATAATTATATAAAGTTACAACTCTTTACTTATTATTATTGATTGTTTTTCAAAATATATTAGATTAATTTTTAGAAAAAAAATTTGAATAGCAAAAAACTAAGTAGAGATATATTATTGCAAGATCTATTGTTACTAAAAATTGTCAATTAAGATAATCTTAAATTGTAATCTTAAATTTACAAACAAACTTTAAATTATATTGTTTAAAAAAAAACAAAGTTAAACTAGATTTTATGTTAGGATTAGAGTTTTAATAGCTAGTATGTAGTTAATTGACGAGAATACTAGCTATGCAAAACTAACTATATACAAGAAATAAATATAAATACTATAAGTGTCAAGACGCTAGACGTTACTCGTAGTATATTCGAGACTAAAAAGCAAAAACTTAAAGAGTAATCAAAGAGCGAAGTCTATTTAATCTAAAATTGTAATACTATTCTTCTCTCTTATTCGCAAGCTTTGATAAAATAATATCGAATCTTTTAATTAGTATTTTTAATTAACTCTAGTTAATTTTAAGTGCTTATTAAATACAAACTTCAATTAATATTAAGTACGTATTAAGTATTGTTCGACAATTAAAATTGAAGTTTTCGATATGCATTAAACAAAAGAATAAATTTGTTAAGTAAAAGAGAAATAATCGAAAATTTTGAAACAAAATATACAAAAAATAGTAATATGCAAAACAAAGAGTATATATATTGCAAATAATATTCTAGTTAATCTTCGACTATTTTCGATTAATATTAAGTATATCTATTAAATACAACTTGATGTTCGAAACAAAATATCGAACAATTGTCGAACAACAAAAATCGAGTTTCGAACAATTTGTTAAGCAATAACAAGATTAAGAAAAAGAGAAAAAAATAAATAAATTTTAAGAAAATATTAAATGTAAAAAAATTGAAGAGAGTACAAAAGATTATTAACTTTAATCTTAGAGAGAGAATTCGAGTTACATAACGCAAAAACAAAAGAGTTGACAACAAGATACAAGAGAATTTAGAAAATCAACTAGTTATATAATTTGAGAGAAAATTAACAACAACAAAGAAAAATAGCGATATTCAAAAATCGAAATTTATCGAATTTTAACTATGTTTAGATACGTTTGCCTAAATTTGCAATATAGAGAAAGAAAATAATATAAAAGTGTCTTAACAACAATTTATACGCAATCGTGCGTATATTCAAAAATATTAAGTTAACTTTTATTCGAAGAATTTTTAGAAAAAACAATTATAAAATATCTAATAAGAGTACTATAGAAGCGACAACAAGAACTACAAATATATATCGAATAACTCTTAATAATAGTAATATATTAATAATGTGTTTTCGAAATTCTTGTTAATTAATACAAGAGACAAAATAATATATTAAATTAATTCGATTTAAAAAAATCTTTGATTTCGATTGCAAAGATATAACAAATAACTTTCAACAATAGTAATATATTAGCAATGCGTTTTTAAGATTAATTCTAAATGTAACGACAAAAGTTATAGATGCATATTAAGCGACAATAATAACAAAGCGCAAAGAGCGTATAAATACAAATTATTTTACTTATTAGATTCTCAATTAAAAGATGTTTTAAATATTTAGTAAGATCTTGTTGCGTTTAAATATTAATAGTAGAAGTTAACAACAAAGTTAAGACAATTGTTAGCTATAGAGTAATCTAGTTATTTAAATCTATCGTTGTAATTTGTGTAGTTTATAAAGAGAATTTAATATTGTAATATTTTGCGTCTATAATTAATAGCAATTAGATTTAAATTTATATTATTGTTATTTTGCGCATATTATATTGTAATATCTTAATATCTTTAATATAGTATTCGAAATTGTTGTTAATGTTGTTAACAATATTAACAAACAATAAAAACTTAATTTGTTAAGTTAATAAAGACTTGCTTTTGTCAAAATACAAAAGTTATAAATAAAATATTAAATAAATCTTTATTAAATTAAGTAGTTTTAATTCGTAGATATAATTGTTAATTGCTTAAATAATCTTATAGAGATTTACATTTTTATACTTTAGAAACTTGTATAATTAAGTTGTTTTAATATTTTAAGTATCGAATATAACTTAATTATTAATTTTGAATTTCAAGACTACAACGCATTTGCAATTAGCGAATTTTACTTGTTTAATTTAGATTTAAATAAGTTTTTAACAAAGAAAGTTTTGCAAAATCTCGATCTTTGCAACAATCTTATTAACGTTCTTTATATTGCGACGAACTTCGAACATAACATTGTTAAAAAAAACTATAAATAACTTTAGATTTAATTGTAACAAATAATCTTTAATAACAAAAAATAATAATAAGTTAATAGATTTGTTAATATAATTATTTGCGACAAATTCGACAATAACAAGATAACTAATTTAGTTATTCTAATTGTATTGCATATATATTCGAAAATATTGCTTAAAAACAATATTAATATTTTCAATTTAATTGTCGATTTTTAAATAAAACGCAATTGACAATTTAGATTTAATTTCTAATCTTTTGCAAAGACGTTGTCAAAAGTAAGCGATAAATTAAGTATCTCTATTAAAAACAATAATAACTAGAAAGCTCTTAATGCGTTAAACAAAATCGATAAAAATCTAAATTACAATCTTAACTTTTAAAGAGTCTATAAATATAAATTTCTTATTTTTGAATAATTTATTAATTATTTTTGAATTATTATTAAAATATATTAAAAGATCTTTTCTTTATAGCAATATAACAACAAAGAAATAATAAAATTGCAAAATATATTCTATTAATAACAATCTAGAATAGACAAAAACTTTAGTAGATTATACTTATATTTGCAATATAATTTAATATATTTGCAAATCGAACAACTTTTAATATATTTTTTGATATTTAAATACAATATAGATTAATAATAGTAATATTATACTTTTTCAAAAGTAATTGTTCGATCTAGATATTTGATACTTAACAATTTATGCTAGAATTTAATTGCTTTAATTCGAAAAGTATTATTTGTATTTTAAGATATATATATTGTGTCTTAAATAAATAAATATTTAGCATTAATTATTAAGTATTTAATTATTGTATAATTCTCGAGTTTTAATTTAATTGTTTTGCGAAAAATAGTTAAAATCTTTTGTTTATTAGCTTCTTTAATTTAAATAATTTGTCTTATTTTTTTGTTATACAAATATATTTTCGATATTTGTTAAACAAAAACTTCGAGATTAAGTTTTGTCTTAAGTTTCTTTTCTTTTGTTAAATTAATTGCAACAACAAGTAAAGATTAGATTATAAAAAAGATTGCAAATATAAATAAATAAGTTGTAAACAAAGCAAATATATTAAGAAAAAAAATAAAATTAATAATTAAAGATAACAAAATTATAAATTAAGAAATTGTAAATACAACAATAACAAACAACAAAATTAAAAAAAGAGATTTAACAAAACAAAGTTTGCTTTGTTAAAGTAGTACAAATATTGTAGACAATATAAATATAAATAATTCTATATTTTTGTTAATTGCTAGCAAGATTTAAGTAAACTTCTTGCAAGCTTTTGTAATTCTCTTGTTAACAATTAGTTTAAACTCGATAAAGTCTCGAAATAAATAAATCAACTTTGTTACTAAATTATAGATAATACTTAATAGTAACAAAATTAATATAACAACTTTAATTATACTCGATTCTAAGTTATATTATTTAAGAATTATTTATTGTTAAAACTAATTGCAAAAGTTATTATTATTAGAAAACAAATTTTGCAATTATTTAGTTAAATTGTTTGATTTTGCGTCTAATATATTTAATTGATAAATAATTTTAAAATTAAATTTAAACAAAAATTCGATCTAATAAGTTTAACAACAATTAAGTTGTTTAATAATTATAAAATACTTTAGATTGCAATAATTAATAATAATTTTAATAAATTGTTCAATAAATATATTAGTATACTTTAAATATTATTTCTTGAAAGCGCAAACAATAATTAATAATTTTTTGTTATAAATTTTGTAATTGTATTTTGCGAATAACATAATTTTAAATATATAAATTATTAAGTAAAACAATTTATTTGAATTTATTTAAAACAATACAACAATAATTACAAAGTTAAAAATATTGTTTTCGATTTAAATCTCTAAATTAAAATTAAAATAATACAAAATAAATTAATTAATAAAGACTTGTTTAAAAGTCTTAAACGCAAAATTTTTAAAATTGTTAAATTGTTATAAAAAATTAAAATTCTTGTTTTTGAGCTTATTAAAAGCTAACAAAAATTTAACTAGACTTAAATAATTATAGATAAATTGTTAATAAAAATTAATAAAATCTAAAAAGACTTGCATATTATATATGCAAATAGAAGTTTTTTATTTAAAAATATATTTAACTTTCTTAAAGTTTATTTAAATCTCTTCGATAATAATAATTAGATTTAAATATTTGATTTGCTTAATAAAGAAAATATACTTATTAATATTTAAATAAAGACTTGCGTTATAAAGCTTAGCAAAAACTTTATTTATATAATTTTTATATTTTGTCTTAATATTATTGTAAACTAAAATATTATTTATATAAATAATATAGAAATTGTTTAAATAAAGATTAAGAGTTTTATTAATAAAAGACTAAAATATAATTAAGATATTATATAGCTTAAAAGATATTACAATATACTTAAATAAATTGTAACAAATAATAAAGATTATTTTGTATTTATTATTAAAATATATTCGAATTTTGTTAAAAATTGCAATAATATTAAACTTGCTATAGTATTTAATTTTGTATAATTGTTGCAAGATTTTTTAAATTAATAATAAAGTATTGCAATTCTTAATTGTTAAAGCGTTAAAATCTCTATAGTTTATGCAAATATATAAACTTTTATTAAGCTTTTTAACTATAAAGATAAAAACAATATATTGTAAGATATTATTGCAAATTTAATTTTTGCTTTTTATATTATTTAAATAGATTCTAATAATCTCTTTTTTTTAACAAAAAATATTATAGATTTTTTTAATTAAAAAAGTTGCTTCTAAAACAAAATTAATAATATAATTAATACTTTTATTTAACAACAATTTGTTAGCTTCTTATAAATTGAAAAGTTTAATTTAATATTTAAACTTTAAATATATTTGCTTCTTTAATTATTCTAAATTAAAAGAATTTTGTTTAAGTTTTGCATAAAATTTATTGTAATTATTGAAAATAATAATTGCAATATTTATTGTAATATTGTTGTCTATAGTATAAGCTAAATATTTATTGTTTTTCTTTAATTAATTTAGTATAATAAAATGCTTAAACAATATAACAATTATTTTATAGCTTTCTTTGTTAACAAACTTTAAGAATACAAAGATATTTATTTAATAAATATTAACTTTATTAAAAAACTTTAAAAACAAATATTTTAATTGCTTGCGTTAATTGTTAAAAATCTTTAACAATTATTAATTTAACAAACAATACTTTATATAATAATCGAAATTAAATTTGAAAAATTATATATTATTTTTAATTTGTATATTATGCTTCTTAATCTAAAGTATATCAAAAATAATTGCAAATTGTTCTAGTTTAATTATTAAATATTATAAAATATTAATATATTTACTAAAATTAATAATAATTTAAGCGATATAAATAATATTAAAAGCAAATTTGTTATTAATTAGATACAATTTAATAAAATTTTAAAACAATATAATAGAAAGTTTATAAAACTTAACAAACTTTCTATTTATAAAGATTCTATTAAAGATTTTAATATTAATAAATAAACTTAATTTGAACA
>JAABUL010007181.1_pt1 | contig 12207 bp, 12 predicted proteins | sample 5559151 | NCBI WGS metagenome assembly JAABUL01 (sample SAMN10711876, study PRJNA513368) | rock metagenome | isolation source: Antarctica rocks | place: Antarctica: Victoria Land, Pudding Butte sud | reverse complement strand
TCCATCCAGCGACGTTCCCATCTGAGTCGGTGAAGTTCTTCTTGTCGGCTGTCGAGTACGTTGTAGAGAAGGTACTCGGCAGATTGTCTACTACGCGCGAGCAGCCGACCTCGTTGACCACTGTGAAAATAGGTCAGCGGATACCAGAGGATGAGGTACGAAGACGTACTGCTGTCGGCCTGGCCAGCGTAAATGAGGACCCTGATGCCGGAGTTGATGAGCTCGGGGAGGAGAGCGCCAGCATTGTGCATCCCGTCCCCTTGCAATAAGCTGTGGATCACATATAGTCAGTACTAAAAGGACAGGTAGGGATGGATTGCGCACAATCTCTGGTTGATGTCCATGTTGCAAGACTGGAAGGTCACTTCCGAAGGAGCACCGAGCTCTGCGAGATGATCAGTATGGTACTGGAAAGGAATCCCGTGAGCTTACGGGCCTTGACATCGGGCTGGTTGAGGTACGTCTCCATCCACCCCATCTCTTTGTAGCACAGCTACTTTAAGTCAGCAGTGTCATGAGTAATTGCCCAGTGAACTTACAGGTCCATCCTTGTCGGCGCTCTTATCGCACTTCTTCCGTACATCGTACATATTCAGACCCTGTTGACTATCATCAGCCTCGTATCGTACAGAGAAGGATGGACCCACAAGTTGCTGGATACTGCTATACGTCTGCCAGCAGTACAGAGCGGCTGGAACACACGAGAAGCGCGAATTCGTCCTGAATTGATCAGCTGGGGCTGCGAAGGTCAAAGTGTGAACTCACTTGTAGCAACTGGAGATAAGGTTCTGACATCGAGGTGCTTTGGCATACATCGAGGTGCACTCTGGTCCATCGGGATCGCTAAAGACTGCGTATGGGGATTTGCATGCCCAGCTGAATAAAGGTCAGCCCCCATCGGCGAGGGAAACTGGCAACGGACTCAGGTAGGGAGCCGAACTGGATATACGGGTCGGTCAGGCCGTTGCTGTGGTACCATTTGTTGGGAGAACATCAGACCAAGAATGCAGCTCGACGCACCCAATCATGACGGATTTGAAGTTGACAGAGGGCATTCCCGGACTTGGAACGGCTTGCAGAGCGAGGTTATGTTTGTGAATAACGCTCGCGATATTGGGGATGTACGTTCCTGGAGAACCGTCATGAAGTTCTGCACCTGCTTGTTCTGAATCCGCACTCACCGGCGTACGACTCGCCGGAGACGTGGAAGTCGAGCTTCGAGTACTCCGAGAACTGCACAACTCAGCAAGTGGAAGAAAAGCACGATCGGTTGCACAAGCTTACCTGGGAGATGAACAGCACCAAGAACGCGTACACATCCTCGGCGGCCGCAGGGGAATTGTTCACCTCGCCTTCATCGGCATAAGAGTATCCTACTCCGATGGGCTCTATGGAGTGCGTCACGCATGATCGCGCAGTGCGCAGCCCCCGTTGAAGGAGAGGCTGCTGATCAGGTGAAACGAGCACTGACGGTCAAGGAAAAGCATATTGGCGACCGAATTCCAGGCATTGGTGTTGTCCGTGACATTCGCGCCCTTGTCGGCGATTCTGCATCCGCCGAGCTCTATGGCTCAGGTCAGCGATTGCGAAAGTGAGCAAATGGAGTGGCCGACCGAAGAGAAGGCCTGTCGTGGACGAGCAGCCGGGACCACCTGTACGTTAATCAGCACCAAGTCGTTGTTTCATACTTCGCCGGCATACCGTTCAGCCTGCGAGCACGGTCAGATCAGTAATTAAGCCCAGATTGACAACGGTAACGTACCAAAGCACAAGAGGATCCTCCGGTGGGTTCCTTCGACTCTCCTCGAACCAGAAGAACAAGTGCCTGGTTTCGGAGATATCCAGATACCCCGAGAGCTGGTGGACATTGGGATCACACAGCTCTGGTTCCACGACTCGCAAGCGGTGGAGCGGGAATTGCGGGTGGGTGAGCGACAGATCTGGCATTACAGTCAACTTCGCTAAGTTGCCGTAATATGGTTGACTGAAGCTTCATAACGAGGAGTGTAACGCACACTCAATCCCATGCATGTCGATTTTCTCAGCCTGCACTGCCGACTCGAAATCATGCTCGAGGTCATCCAGTTGGTGCTTTACCCCATGAAGAACATTGTGCAGCCAAGAAGATGCAGAATCGATCGCTTGCGTCGCCAGTTGATTGGGCGAGGTCGGGAGATGCGGAGCACCTGGAGCAGCAAAGCCGGTGGCGGCTGACAAAAGTGGTAGGACGAGTGATGAACGCATAAATGACAGTCGAAGTGTAAATGAGAGGAGACAATGAGATCAAGACGACTGGATGCAATTGGTGTAATCGCTTTCGCCGCTGAGAACCTGGACCGAATTTAGCCGAAATTCCAGATTCAACGACTGGAGTTATTCACCCCTCCCTCTTATCCTTCCTTTCGGTCGTCTTGCACTTGCTTTCACATCCCGCAACACTTTGTATACCCGAGCGCATCACCGCTCTCAGAGCTTTCTCTCATGTTCTAGTGTATCCAAAAGATGGCAGATGTAGGGCTTCTTCCTGATCTGTCCGTAGACGGCTTCGGCGAAGAGGGCGGTGAGCCATCTCTGATCTCAAATCGCTGGCATCTTGTGCTGATACATGTTCAGATGTATGCCGTGTTTGCCGAGTAGAAGCCGACGACGAAGCGCCATTCATACATCCTTGCAAATGCTCAGGCTCCGTACGATTCGTCCACCACGATTGGTACGTCCACCGCTCTTGCCACCCGTTTCGAGATAGCTGATCAAGCCGGCAGCCTGAAGAACTGGCTGGCCCACAGTCAGAAGAAGTATTGCGAGATATGCGGGCACAAATACGCCTTCACCAAGGGTAAGTCGCTTCATATTCTCCCGACTAGGTGATGACTTTACGCAGTCTATCCCGAGCATCTTCCCGCCATCATCCCCGCCGTCGTCTACGTCCGCCAAACTGCTCTTTGGCTATACCGGATAGCATGTCATACCGTCCGCTTCTGGCTGGCTGTTCTGGTGTGGCTGGTACTGCTACCGAGCGCGAATATGATCACTCTGCGATCCCTGATATGGCTCGCGGACCAGATGTGAGTGAAAGTCTTCGAGTAAATTCAACGCTCATTTCCATCAGGGTACAACCGAGTCTAGGGGCAGGTTCGCCTTTAGGGGAGGGATCAACTGCTGTGAACGACACATTAGCTTTGGCGGCGAATGCGACCGGGCTCGCAGCGAATGAGACAGCTTCGGAGGATGGAGTTCTGCTATGGGACCTGCTATTACGCCCAGCGAGCACTGGTGGCAAGCTCCTGTATGCGTCTTGGGACAGCTGGTACAATGGCGATCAAAACACGTACCTCCCGAACTCCCTTTTCGGAAACGCTGACATAGGTACCAGCGTTCCCGGCTTCATCTTCCGCGGCCAGATCCTCTCTATAACCCTAGCAGCTGTTCTGATCGGTTTCATCCTCCTCCGCGAATGGATCACGCAGCACAACTGGGCTGAGCATGATCCTCGCCCTGTTCGGAAAGAGGCAGATCTCGAGCCGGACCAGTGGACGGTGCGGGGCGGAGTAGCTTTTCGCAACGAGGATGTCTTAGCGGCTTTTGGACACTCCGCCGAGACGGGGCCTTTGACGGCTTCGGCAGCTGCGGGGCAAGGAGATCAGTCACTGCGTGCCTCAAGTCAGAAAATCGAGGACATCATCGACCGTCTGACAGCGGTCCCTTCGGGCAGGGTCTCGATCTTGTCCGACGACAGGAGGGCTCACCTTGCCGATGCGCTGAAGCGGATGAAGGAGGACATTGACGGGCACGATGCCGAGAATGAGAAGCATCGACGCATAGATGCCCAAAAAAAAATGAGCGTTTGGCACCCGGTCCTCAACGTGGAGAGTCTCGACCATCCCACGAATCCTATCAGCAATGGCAACGACGTCGTGAGGTCTGCTTCATCTTCGTCGTTCCAGCCGCGATCACCTATCAGTAGTCCTCCAGCAGGCGACGATAGCTTCTCCACCGACAGAGCTTCAGCGGGCCCTTCGCGGCCATCTGCCATATCCGTTTCACCGTATCAATTCCGACTACCTCCTCATTCGGCGACCGCGACTTCGGCGAGCGATCCAAATCCAGAGTCCGACCTTCGGTTGACACCTGCCTTGACATCACCTGGCGGTGGACCGCCACGTCCTGCTGCACCACTCAAAGCGGTGGCAGGTTTGGCGTACACGGCTCCGGAGATGTTGAGTCCGAAGGGAAAGGGGAAGGTGCAGGCAATCGAAGTTTTCGGTGAATACGTGGAAGATGTCTCTGGTCCAAATACCGGCCCAGATTCCGATAAGGCCGCTCACGATGACCGACCCAATGGAGACGTCCTTAAAGGGATCGTTCCATTCAGCGACGGCGATGGCGCCGAACCGCCGCCTGCATATAACGACGGTCGCCCGATCATCGGTGATCCGCCTGACACTGCTGTTCCCGATGATCGCATGAAGATATCGATCGGCGCGGATTTTTCTGCAACTTCAGATGACTCACCGACTTTGCGAGATCCGAACAAGCTCGATGATCAGCCGCAGGACCTTGCTTACCGGGATCTCTCGAGCGGACAGCAATCCCCCTCGACCGTGTCAGCAAGTACTATTCCTGCGAGCGGTGACGATAGCGCCGTTACATCGCCTCACGTCGAGGCGATTGCCCTGGCTGAGGAGCCTGGTGAGGTCGATCATGCCGCTCCACGCGTGTTGGAAGCTCCTTTCGGCCCGGAGAACAGGCAAGCGAATGGAGAAGACGTGGATGTGCAATTCATCGCGGACGATGAGGAGGAAGCGCACTGGGAGCGGGAGGACTGGGATGGGGTGCTGGAAGGTGAGTCCCAGCATCTTACCCAGTACATGCTGATCACTTTCCTAGTGATCGGTCTCATCGGACCCCTGCAGGGCATGTTGCAGAATGTTAGTCAGACTTTCTATGATGTCCACCCTAACATCATATAGGTTGTATTCGCAAACATCATCATGGGCGCTTCTCTCACAGTCCTCGTTGGGATGCCAATCATCATTGGGAAGGTCTTCCTTGCTCTCGATCTCGTACGATCATTCCTGTACACCTCCCATCTCGTGCTCCGTGGAGCTCGTTCTGTCACCGATCCGGTGGTAGACGTGCTCGTAGACATCACCAAGGACGTCATCCTCCTCCCCATGATGTCCGTCCTTAACGCGACGGACACTAGCGGGCTGGGCAGGTTTGGTCTGGACCGCTCATCATACGCTATTGGCGGTCATCTGTCCGATGCTCTCCGAGGCAATGAGCAAGGGGGAACACGACCAGGCGACTTGCTAGCCCTTGTCAGCAATCACACTTTCGACAGCTACCAGGCCTACCGCGCCCTTTGCGTCCAGGTCGCCAAGTCCGATCGGATGTCGGACCGCGTATGGTGCATGGTTACCGGTTACCTCGTCTGCGCGTTCTTCATTCTCATCGTGGCCTTAGCCGGTCAAGCGGGACTTGGACGCATCTCAGCTGGAGTAGCTGCGCAAGTCAAGCAACACACCACGTTTGCCAAGCTATCGTTCTTCATGGCCCTCGAATTGGTCCTCTTCCCGCTGGGCATTGGCATGGTGATCGATGCCTGTACGGTACCCCTCTTCGCAGGTGCAAGTCTTGCGGGGGGATTACGACACCTGAGAACAGCTCCGTTCGGAGTGGTCTTCGTCAGCTGGCTGATTGGGACACTGTAAGCATGCTTGCATGGCCATGCAAAGATCCTGATGTTTGCGTTAGATTCATGTTCACCTTTGCCAATATTCTGGGTCACATCCGGACGGTATGTCAATAGCGCCAGAGCCGAATCCTCTCATGCTCCGCAGATCTGCCGGCCTGGAGCTATGTTCTTCATTCGCGACCCGTCGGACCAGAACTACTCGCCGGTCAAGGACATCATCGAGCGACCAGCAGGATCCCAACTCCGAAAGGTCAGTCTTTCGCTCCCCTAGCCTGAGCTCAGTTGACACAATCAACGCAGCTCGGTATCTCTGCGATCATGTACATGATCCTCGTGTTCTGGCTCATCGGCGGAACATGCTGGGGCTTGCGTTATCAGCCTTTTGTCGAGATATTGCCGCTTCGCCTTCACAGCTTGTAAGTGCAAATGCCTTGATCGATGCTGATATGCGCAGCGGTCCAATGTCATCGGTCCCCTTCGATGTCCTTTTTCTGCATCTGGTCCTCCCGGCTTCTGTCGATTCACTTCAACCACGCCACCGACTGAAAAATGCTTGGAGCGTCTATTGGCGTACAGCGGCCTCGGCGTTTCACCTCACGTCTCTCATGTACGGCCGACGTCAACCCGCTAAGGAAGATGGAGGATCCTCCGGGACGGAAGGGATCTGGCCAATACTCGACAAACCATTTCAACTCCTTTTCGGACAATATAAGAATACCCAAACAGATGCTCGTGTCCCCGGCGCCGATCAGATAGTCCTACTATCACCGGCGGAAAGGAGGAAGGGCGGTGTTTTCGTACCTGTTGACCCGCAAGGCGCAACGCGGACGCCGGAAGACAAGCTGCGGCTCCTCAAGCAGGACCGTGCGGCGCGAGAAGCAGGACGAGACCCGAAAACCGACTACACGGTCATCTGGTTGCCGCGCTATTGGCGGACGAAGATACATGCCTTCATCGTCGTCACCCTCACCACCGTGTCGATCACCTTGGCCTTGGGATGCTTTGTGCCGCTTGTGGTCGGGCGCGCCGCGATGGCCATGCTGTTCACCGAGTCTACGCATGACGGTTACAATCTGGTACGTCTGCTGTTCTCCCAAGTTCTGTAGCTAATGCGAGAAGGTCGTTGGCGGGTACATCTGCTGGTTTGCCTACAATCTTGGCCGCAGAGCTGGGAAATGGATATCGCAATCCAATAAGGCTGGCAGACTGCACCGGTCCAACTTTTCAACGCGCTCGAAACGGGTCATATTTGCCACACTTTCGAACATTTATGCGGTACTCGTTCTATACCTCGTTCTACCTGGGCTAGTCGGCATCGTGTTTGAGCTGTACGTCGGGATGCCCGGTCGGTATGGAGCGAGGATTCAAGTGACGCCTGTGCTGCATTTCTGGGATGCTTGGTGGGTCAAAAAATTTGCCTTTGAGTATCACTTAATATACTGGACAGGGCGATGGGCACGATCATCGATTCGCTTTTCGTCGGCATGATGAGCGTTCTCGTCCGAAGACAGCGTCGCCACCCGCTTCATCACCATCATCATCATCACCGACATCTTCGATATATCCGCAATGATCGTCGACCAAGACTTGAGCAGCTCCGGGATGTTGGTCGTCAAGATCCATCTCCCATAAGTGTAGCTAATTTTCGGCGTAGTTTTTGCGCAAACCTCTCCATAACAACTTCCACTCGCTCAATGCGATCCTCCTCCCAGTCATCGGCTACGTCTTGATCCCGATCATCGCCCCCTGTGGCATCTCCACCGGCATGCTCCTCCTCATGGCTGATAAATGGTCGACCGATATCAACGCCGTCTTTTGTAAGTCCATCCTGTATTCCTCAACATCCGCTGATGGCGATCTAGTCCGCTCTACGTTTCCAGCAGCTTTGATCTTCCTCCTCGCTCTCACCTCTCGACGCGCACTCTCCACCCGGATCGGCCTCTTCCGCCAAAGACTGATAGATGCGGAATACGTAGTCGAGGAGAGGGTGGAGAATTACGAGCCAAAACTAACAGGAACGGCTGTCTCCGATACCGTGAAGCAGGTTGAGTCTTTGGTCGAGGTCATGGATCCCGATGGGTCAGATACAGGTGATCGAGCGGATTGGGAGGAGGATGCAGTGGATTTGGATGTTGAAGGAGATGAGTCTGAGGGTATCTTGAGTCAAGCGGAGACGGAGGAGCTCGGCTAAGAGGGTTGTACTCTGAGAAAATACCCAGCATATTTATCATGACATTGCACACCGCGAGCGACGACATGATTATCCCACCGAGCTGGGTTTACAATCACACTAGACTTTCAGAATAAACAGTCCAACGCGAATTGGTTCCGCCTCGGTATGGCCGACGCTACAGATGCAAAATGCGGATTGATCGGAATCATCAAGTCCGTAGCTCGCCATAGCCGATCAGATGGGTTCCTCGCCGAGCCCCAGAAGCACAGACTTGCCCGATCATCTCGCTCTGAGGAGCAAACACCGAGACATTCTCTCACGCTGCACGTACCGCCAAAGGAGATCCTTCCGATTCCCACCCCAAATGAAAGATTCCGCTGTGAGGGAGACCCCCTTTGGCCCTGACAGCTGACCCCTCCATCACGCGATCGGCGGAGGACCGGAAAGAGGGGGTGCTTTGTACCCCGACTCCAGAGGTCTTGGGTTTATCATGAAACAGCACCGACCGAACGGTCCTAGCGTCACGGCTGTGCGGATCAAGATGAACTGATGAGTGGGGGGATATGAGAAGAGCTGATGAACCTTTCCCATTTCTTCCTGCATCGACTTAATCTAATCTCACTTGGCATTTGAACCACCGATCTCAAGCCCTCGTCCTCTGATATCTTTTCGAAAGCTTGGTTTGGGTTGACGAAATTTGACTCGTGCGACAGATTGATCCTGTCCTGCTTGCCGTCAAGTTTGATCCGACCGGTTTTCGTTCGTGCGTCTTTCACTTTGATCGTCGATGGCCGTACTGACGGCACCCTAGATCTAAATTCATAACATCCGTCGCCATGCCAAATGATACCGCTCCAAACCCGAAAATCCAGCCGATTTCTCGTGTACCGTCCTCCACTCCCCAAGTCAAGCACGGCGGTCAACTTGCTCGATCCTCCAGACAAGCTGGGACGACAGTCGCATCGACTCAATCCGCGACTACCGCTTCGAAGGCTTCCGGTCAGCCGAAACAGATCCAAGTCAAGCTCAAGCCGGTCAAGGGCTCCGGGACTGGCGGGGAGATGGATGAAGCAGACATCACCATCACGCTCGCTTCTAGGCAGGACACTCCGCTATTGGAGTCACCTTCGCCCGACCATATTTGGAAGAAGCCTGACCAGGAGACGGGGAAGAAGGAGAGGCGAGAACAAGGGATGAGGTGGAAGTCGCATACAAGAGATAAGAGGGGGTCAAATGGTGAGCCGGGTCCGCGCCGATGGCGAGAGCAATCGCTTATTTCTGCGAGCAGGATCTCCCCTTCGAGTTACTCCAAAGGTCGACCTCCCCAAGACATCCACAACCGTGCCTCAGGAGACCGTCGCAAACAGTGGGCACGCCCAAGCACCCCTCCCGAACGTGGTCAACAAGCTCACAAAGCCTTCTTTATCGGTCGTCGCCGCTGCAGCTGGGAATGGTGGCAAAGCGAATCACCTGCTTCAACCACACCGCCCCAGGGTCGGGGGAGTCGGTGCTGTTGCGCGTCATCTGGCGATGTCCGCGGTTCTAGGGGGGCGAGGAATAGGACATGCTGTAGAAAGGGCGGAAGAGCGAGAAACGACCGATAATCAGAGGAGTGAGTGGTGTTTGAGAAGGGGTGATCCCCGTTCTTGCGAGGCTTGTCATGGATGCTGACTGTCAATGCAGCGCATGATCGTACCGGTACAACGCAAAACGTCAAGTCCTCGAATCCTACCACTCCATCGGAAGGCGAAACTGCTTTCGCTGCAAGACCCGATCATGATGGCGATACGGCAGTGCCTCCAATCAACCGTCACTCTGCACCCGATGTATCGAAATCTAAGTCGAATGTTCCGGATCTCTCCAGTATTAAGGCCCGAACTCCTCCAGGCCAATTCGACGAATCGATAGCTTCCGCTGAAGCTTTCATTACTAAACCCTTTTCGCTCCAATCACCAGCCTACGCCGACACCGACATCCCTCTTCCCGAGCCATACAATGCCGCTTATCCGCATCCTCTCACTGCGTACGCCTCCCCTGGCGTCAATCCTGCCACCGTGCGCGTCTCAGGCTACGGAAAAGCCCTTGCCCAGCTCATCCGCACGGACCCGGAGAAGGTGTTGGGCGCGATTCTTGCCTCATCGAAACATAAGGACATCGTGGTTCCAGCTCTCGCTCTTCACACTATAATCGGGGACGGTAATGGGATTCCCGAAAGGCTTTGGGAGAGGTTCGACAGTCTGGGAGCGGCTCGTCTTCCAGTTGGCGTTGCGGGCGTCTCGCCCTTCGCTCAGTCAGCTCCTCGCTTCTTGCAGGCGCTTTCGCATTGCCCCGACAGGAATCCCGGCGCGGCAGCGGACTGCAGAGTTTCGGACACCCCTTACACGCTCGGTCAGCCCCGAAATCTCGAGACCTACGCTCAGCACCGCATGCGTCACGCCTTGTCCGCCAACGATCTGGACGGCCGTGCGTCGGCTTTCCACCCAACGATTCGCTGGTATAGCGATGAGACAACGCCTACTGAGTCAAACTTCGCTAGCAGTGGTGAACAGGGGCAACAGCACATCGACTCAACCCCGTTCTTCAAAACGGATATCTGTGTGAGCTGGGAAGCGCATGGCTTGTGTAGGTACGGGATGCAATGCCAGGTGAAGGAACATGTGCTTTACCTTCTGATCCAGCTGACTTGGCCGCAGTACGCGCATGGTCTGCACGACCTGCGTAATCTTTCGAAACAGCCTTTCACCTTCGGCTCAAGTCCGATGGACCCCGATCACGGGACTCCGCAAGACAAGCAGTCTGCGTATGGTAATCAATTGACGACGTCTCAGGCCGAAAGTAGGCCCGTTCCGATCCCCACTGCCCCACGTCTCGAGCCTGGCCGTCTGTCAGCTCCCTCGTCCAGACTGCCGACCGTTGCAGAACACGACCATGACATTCCACTGCCCTTTGCTCATTGGCATCAATCTCCCATATCCGTCCCGCCGATTGGCGCTGAACGATCATCCCCGCCGAGGTCCCAAGACCTTGCAAAGTGTCTCTCATCCAGCTTCGGTCGCGCCGAGACGGCTCCTTCACTCTCCCGCCAATCCGGCTTCACTTCAACTGAGAACAAGGTGACTCCGCGCGGCTCGTCATCCAGTCTATCGACGTCCTCCTCATCTCGCTACAGCCTGATTACTGGCGCCAGCGAGGGTACCTCGGTTTGCTGGAGTCCGATCGACACGGACATGGTCGCACCTGTCGCGTCGAAGCCATCCAAGAGCGACGTTCCGCCGCCGCTCGACTTCTTAGGTTCCGCATCGTTGGATTTCTCGACCGGAAAATCAATTTGGTGCTGATTTCTTTTGGACGTCATTCGAGGTTGAACTTGAGGCTTGTTGAACGGTGTCCCTTACTTTGTTTTTCCATATCTCCATACCATTACATGTTTTCGCTAGCGTTCCACCTGTCACTGCGTGTCACTGCCATTCTGTACATTGTCTATCCGATTCTGTATATATCTCATCCGGACACTATCATGTCGAAATTACATTAGCCAAATCATGATGAATCAAGCAGATCAATCCGATGCAAAATGTCAAAACACTATACATTTATCTCCCCAAACCCCGAACGACCGCATGCGTCGGACTATCCGCCACATCCCTCCCCGCTGCATCCTCCAACCTTCCCCCATGATACGTCATCATCTCATCCGGCTTCATCAGATTGAACCCGGTTCTCCCCACCCCATGCACTTGAGCCGGACCACCAAAGATCATGCCCGCTTCCGAAGTATTCGGCGACATCGACATGTAACTGTCGTCCACCTGAGCCGAGGTAAAATGCGATGGGCCCGAAGGCGCTGGCGAGTCGTAGGAATCGTCCACGTCGAAGGAATCTTCGTCGTCGTTGTAGACCTCCGCTTGGGGTTGTGAGTTGAGAACCCCATCGCTCCCGAATGATGTGTTGGCCATTGACTTTCGTGGCGGATGGTACGTCTCGTCCCCTCCTCCTTCTCCATTCCCGTTGAAGAGCATTCTCCTCTGCCCACCGATCTCGCCAGGGACAACCGAATACCGCCCTAGTCCTTCTGGAGTAGGCATCCTCGGACTCGGCTCGTACCCCCTCTCCATCTCCTCCATGAGATCGTCGAGGATCATCCTCGCTTCCCCGTCCTTCGCTGACGGCTTGCTCGACGACTTCACCGGTGTCCGACCGGCTTTGAGTACTGCCTGAGCACGAGGTGGGAGGTTGAAAGTCATGGTCACAGGTGGCGACATGTTGAGCTTGATATCGTCGTCCGAGTCGTCGAGGCTCAACTCGGTGAGAGTCGGTGGTCTAGAAGCGGGGTTTG
>JAABUL010007179.1_pt1 | contig 12212 bp, 17 predicted proteins | sample 5559151 | NCBI WGS metagenome assembly JAABUL01 (sample SAMN10711876, study PRJNA513368) | rock metagenome | isolation source: Antarctica rocks | place: Antarctica: Victoria Land, Pudding Butte sud | reverse complement strand
GGGCGAGCAGCCGGTGCTGGAGCCGGGCGACGCGTTCGAATACACGTCCGGCACGCCGCTCGACACGAGCTCCGGCTTCATGATGGGCACCTACCACATGGTCGCGACCGAAACGGGGGAGCCGCTCTTCAACCCCACTGGGGTCGACATCCCCTATTCCGGCGGGCTGGTGGTGAGCCTCGACAGCCCGAGCACGGCCATCGTCGCGCCGCTCGGCACCAACACCGGCAACGGCACCTTCGGCGCCATCGCCGTCGCCGCCCCCGCGCTGACCGGCGTCTATGTCGTCAACCTCGAGAGCGCGACCGGCTTCACCGTCGAGGGCGGCAACGGTCAGGAGATCGGCCACGGGGTCGCTGGCACGCCGTTCAGCGCCGGCGGCATCGGCTTCACGCTCACGGCCGGCGGCACGGCGTTCGCGGCCGGCGACAGCTTCAAGATCACGGTGGCGCCCGGCGACGGCGGCTATTTGCCCTACACCGGCGTGGCACCGGCGGCGGCGCTCCTGTTCAACCGGGTGCTCGTGCCGGCCGGCGGCAGCCGCAAGGTGACCGTCGTGACGCGCCTCGCCGAGGTCAACGGCGCGGAGATCCAGTGGGACCCGGCCGTCACCGGGTCGGGCAGCGTCGCCACGCTGCAGGCGACCGCGCTGGCGCAGCTCGCTGCGGCCGGCATCGTCGCCCGCCCGATCGCGCCCTCGGCCGGCTAAGCCGGTCGACTCTTCTTTCCCCCCTCCGCGCGCTGAGCGCGGCCTATCCGGCGCATCAGCGCACAGGAGACCTCAATGGAAATTCTCAACGTCTTCCGCGGCGACGCCTTCAGCGCCGTTTCGCTGACGTCTTACATCGAGCGCTTCCCCTATCTCCCGGTCAGCATCGGCGAGATGGGGATCTTCGAGCCGCTGCCGATCCGCACCACCGCGCTCGCGGTCGAGGACCGCACCGGCGTGCTGCGCGTTGTGCCCACCTCGCCCCGCCCCGCCCCGCCCCGCCCCGCCCAGCGAGCGCGTGACCGAGAAGCGCCATGCGCGCTATTTCGAAGTGCCGCGCCTGGCCCATGGCGACACCATCTACGCCAACGAGCTGCAGAACATCCGCGAGTTCACCGGCACGAGCGATGCCTATCCGCTGCATATCTGCATGCGGCCGGAGATGCTGCAGAGCGGGCGGGCGGGCGCTTAAACCCACCATGGTCGACTTCGACACGCTGGTGAACGGACCCTGCCTCGATGTGTTCGGCGACGAGGTGGTGTTCACGGCCAAGGGGCAGCTCCCGGTCACCGTCACCGGCGTGTTCGACCGCGCCTTCCTGCAGCAGCAGCCGTTCGGCGGCGGGGCGCAGGAAGGCCAGCGCGCCGGCGCCGGCGGCAACGTCAGCGCCGCGCGGCCGGTGCTGGGGGTGCAGCTGCGGCAGTTCCCGTTCGGGTCGCCGGCCAAGGGCGACGCGATCGTGCTGCCGAAGCTGCTGCCGGGGCAGGCGTTCACGGTCCAGGAGACGCGGCCCGACGGCAAGGGTTGGGCGATGCTGCTGCTGACCAAGTCGGCCTGAGGAATTTCGCATGGGGTTGGCGGCCGATTGCCTCTCGCGCGCCGGGCTGCGGGCGCTCGCGGTGGCCGGGTTGCTGGGCGCCCGGACGCTGGCGGGGCGGCGGGTCTATTCCGACCATGCGCAGCCGATGGAGATCGAGGAGCTGCCGGCGCTGCTGGTGGCGACCCCGGCCGAGCGGAAGGACACCGCCGGCCTTGGCGCGCCGCAATTCAGCACGGTGATGACGCTGGCGATCATGGCACGGGTGGCCGGGCCGAGCGAGCAGGCGACCGAGGCGCTGCTCGACCAGCTGATCGAGCAGGTGCAGGCGGCGATCCTGTGCACGCCGGCGGTGGTCGAGCCGATCGAGCGCTTCGAGTTCGTCGAGACGCTGTCGGTGGTCTCGGCCGAGGGCGAGCAGATGATCGGCGAGGCGACGATCATGTTCGGCTGCCGGGTCTACCAGCAATACGAGCCCGACGCCGGGGAGCCGCTGGTGCTGATCCACACGACCATCCCGGGCGCCGATCACGGCGCGCCGGTGACCTTCGATTCCCATCCGCCGCAATAGGAGGATCCGATGTTTATTCGACCCGCGCCGGTCCCGGCAGGGATGGCCGAGGCTGGATTCGGCCCGCGCTACACCGTGCGCGACCCGCTGACGTTCCAGCCGCTCGATGTCGCCGGCGAGGAGAAGCCCGACAGCGAATACTGGCTGCGGCGGCTGACCGAGGGGGGCGTCGAGGTCGCCGCCGCGCCAACCCCGCATGAGGAGAGCGCGACGTGACCATCGCATTCAGCCATATCCCGGCCAACCTGCGGGTCCCGGGCACTTATTTCGACATCGACGGCTCCGGCGCCAATTCCGGGCAGCAGCAGCTCCGCACGCTGATCATCGGCCAGGCGCTGGCCGGGACGCCCTATGCGGCGCTCGGCGTGGTCGGCGTGCCGGCGATCAGCCTCGGTGCAGCCGACGCCCGCGCCAATGCCGGCTACGGCTCGATGCTGGCGCTGATGGTCGGGCAATCGCGCGCCCGCGACAGCTTCGGCGAGGTGTGGGTGCTGCCGCTGGCCGATGACCCGGCCGCCGTCGCCGCCACCGGCAGCACGGCGCTCAGCGGGGTCGCGAGCGTGGCCGGCACGCTGCCGCTCTATGTGAACTTCGTCGCCGTGCCGGTCCTGGTCCCCGCCGGCATGGCGGCGGCACAGCTGGCGACCGCCGCCGCGGCAGCGGTCAACGCGCTGCCCGACCTGCCGGTCACGGCCGCGGTCAGCGCCGGGACCGTGACCTACACGGCCAAGAACAAGGGCCTGGCCGGCAACGACCTCGATATCCGGATGGCCTATCGCGGTCCGCTCGGCGGCGAGGTGGTGCCGGCCGGGATCGCGGTGACGATGACGGCGATGGCCGGGGGCACCACCAACCCGTCGCTGGCCGTCCCGCTGCTGTCGCTGGCCGACATGGGCTTCGAGGTGGTGGTCTCCGCCTACAGCGACAGCGCCAGCCTCGATGCGCTGCGGTCGTTCATGGACGACAACACCGGCCGCTGGTCCTGGCAGCACAAGCGCTACGGGCACGTCTACGCGGCGCGCTCGGCCAATTTGTCGGCGGCCACCACGTTCGGGGCCTCGCGCAACGACCAGCACCTGACCGTGCTGCCGATGGACGGCTGCCCGCTCTCGCCGCCGCAGATCGCGGCCGACTATGCCGCGGCCGTGATGGAAAGCGTGCGCGCGGACCCGGCGCTGCCGCTGCAATACCTCTCGACCAACATCCCGGCGCCGTCGCCGCAGCGCCGCTTCGCGCCGGTCGACCGCAACACGCTGCTGTATGACGGGCTGAGCACCTACAAGGTGGTCGGCGGCGCGGTCGTGATCGAGCGGCTGGTGACGACCAACCAGCTCAACGCGGCCGGGGCGGTCGACACGTCGTATCTCAATTGCGAGACGATGCACTGCCTGGGCTACGTGTGCCGCGACCTCGACAGCTTCCTGAGCACGATCTTCGCGCGCTCGAAGCTGACCGCGGACAACGTGAAGATCCCGGCCGGGTCGGCGCTGGTCAATCCAGCGGTCATCAAGGCCACCGTGGACACGCGCTACCGCTACCTCTGCGAGGTGCTGGGCGTGTGCCAGGACGCGGACGGGTTCGCGCTGTCCAGCCGGGTCGAGCTGGCCGGCGGCGGACGGGTGAACGTCTATGCGCCGATCCGGCTGATGGGCCAGCTCCGCATCATGGCGATCTCGGTCGCGTTCTCGAAGCCCAGCTAACCCCAGCTAATCCAGGAGCACGATCATGGCAGGACCGGGGCGGATCGCGGGCATCGCGAGCGCATTCATCGACGGCATCGCGATCACCGCGAAGGGCAATTGCGAGTACAAGCCGAACAGCACCAAGCGCGACCCGATCATGGGGATGGACGGCAGCCTGGTCGGCTACAGCGAGGAGGGCGACAGCCTTACATCAGCTTCGACATGCTCGACACCGGCATCACCCGGGTCGCCGACTACTACAACGTCGGCAACCGGCAGCTCCTGGTCCAGCTGGCCAACGGCAAGGAAGTGGCCGGGCACACCATGACGATGATGGAAGCCCCGGTGGTCAAGAACGACGACGCCACGTACACCACCAAGTGGATCGGCGTCACGGTCACGGAGCGCCCGCGTGGGCTCTGAGCGCAGGCTCGACATCGCGCTCGAGCCGGCGCTCGAGCACGCGGGCGGGACGGTCGCGGCGCTGCGTCTGCGCGAGCCGACCGGCCGGGAGATGCGCGAGGCCGAGCGGACGCTGTCGGACGGGATCACCGCCGAGAGCAGCAGCGCGTTCGAGATGGCGCTGATCGGCGCCGTTTCGGGTCTGTCGGAAGACGTGCTGAACAAGCTGAGGATCTCGGTGATGCACCGGGCGCGCCAGTTCGTCACCGGCTTCGACTCGGAGAGCGGCGGGCGGCGCGAGTCGCAACCTGATCAGCTCGATCTGGCGCTGCCGGCGCCGCTTGTGTCCGGCGGGGTGACCTATGAGCGGCTGTCGCTGTGCGAGCCGACCGTGGGCATGCGGCGGCGGGCGGAGACGGCGCTGCGCGGCGGCGCGGCGGTGGCCAATGCGCGGCATTTCCAGATCGTGCTGGTGGCCGAGGCGTCGGGCCTGCCGTTCGACGTGGCCGAGCAGCTGCCGGTCTCGGTGCTGAACGACGCGCAGGCCTATTTGCAGGGTTTTATCCAGCCTGGCCGGCGGACTGGGAGCGCCTGACGGCGCATCTGGCGCTGCTGTTCCACTGGGGGCCGGCCGAGGCGATGGCGGTGACCGGGTCGGAGCTGCAGTGGTGGGCTGACCAGGCGATCGCGTTGACGCAGACGGGGACTGGGGGGGAAAGCGATGGCGGCTGACCCGCATGTCGACATTGCGATCTCGGCCAAGACCGACGCGCTGTCCGCGGCGCTGGCCGAGCAGGTCAACCGCAAGATCGGCAAGACGGATTCCGGCGGGATCGGCCTGGGGGGCGTGCAGAAGCAGCTCGCCAAGCTGTATGGCGGCGCCCGGGGCGGACTGGTCGGCGGACTGGGCGGCGGGCTGGGCGCGACGGCGTCCGCGGCGCGCATCGTGCCGGGACTCGGCGCGCTGGCGGGCGCCGCGTCGATCGCCGGGGTGGCCGAGTTGACCACGCGCTATGCCAGCATGGGCGTGGAGCTGCAGAATACGTCTCGGCTGGCTGGCACGTCGGCGGCCGGGCTGAACAGCATGCGCTGCGCGGCGCGGCTGATGGGCCTGTCGGCCGGCGATGCCGACGGGGCCATGCTGGGGCTGAACCACACGATCGCGGACGCGGTGTTCGGGCGCAATCCGCAGGCGGCGGCGCTGTTCTCCACGATGGGGATCAACATCGGCAGCATGGCGACCGGCGCCAAGCGGGCCGAGGACGTGCTGCCGGAGGTGGTCGACCAGATCACCCGGCTGGCGAAGACCGACCCGCGCAACGCGGAGCGGCTGGCCAACGCGATCGGCATCCCGAGCTCGGCCTTGCCGATGCTGATGCGCGGCCGCGAGGCGCTCGAGGCGAACCGGCGCGAGGTGGAGAACATCTACGGATCGTTCGACAAATACGAGCAGAGCTCGGAGCGGTTCACCTATGCCACCGGGCGGCTGAGCCTGGCGTCGGAGAAGCTCGGCATGACGGTGATGACGGCGCTCGAGCCGCACCTGACGCCGATGCTGCTGAACCTGTCCAACTGGGTGCAGCGGCACGATCACGACATCGGCGACACGTTCGAACATATCGGCACCGCCCTCGACGGCATCAACTGGAGCCAGGTCGGCCAAGGCGCCGAGCGGTTCGGGCACATCCTCGGCGAAGCGGCCGTGCGGGCGGACGATTTCGGCAATCGGGTCAGCCACACGATCGACAATTTGCGCGAAGTGATCCGGCTGGTGCAGCTGCCCGGTCGGCTCTGGCACGATCAGTTCGTAGCCGATGCGGCCGGGCAACCCGGCGTCGAAGGCAACGGCTATTCGACCGGCGACCCGTCCAACCTGTCCCGGCGAGACCAGGCGATCGCGCTGGCGGGCCAGGCGAGCCGGGCCGGCGTAAATTCCGAGCTATACGCGACCACCAGCGAGCGGATGGGCCGCGGACACGGACCGGGCGTGCCGCTCACCTCGTCGGCGGCGCCGGCGCCGACGAACAGGGAGCAGGAGCGGCGCGGGCGGGAGGGGCGCGACATTCTCGTCGGCCTTGGCTGGTCGCCGGCGCAGGCGGCAGGGATCATGGCCAATGTCCATCGCGAGAGCGGGATGAACGAGGGCGCCGTGGGCGACAACGGCCAGGCCTACGGCATCGCGCAGTGGCATGCGGACCGGCGCGCCAAGATGGCGGCGGGCATGGGCCGCAGCGTGATCGGCATGAGCTATGCCGACCAGGTCCGGGCGATCGACTGGGAGCTGCGGCACACCGAGCGTGCGGCCGGCGACGCACTGCGCCAGACGACCACGGCGGCCGAAGCGGCTGCCGTGGTCTCGCAAAAATACGAGCGCCCGGCGAATGGGAGCGTGGAAGCCTCCAACCGCGCTGCTCAAGCTAGTATCTGGGACCGGCGCTGGAGCGACGCGCAGAGTGCGCCCCGGTCGCCTGGGCTGTCCAATCCGCTTGCCGCCGGCTCGAGTGCGACCCGAGACAACAACGGGCAGAACACCGTTAGCATTGTCGTCGAACACAACAATGTTCCAGCGGGCGTAACCATGCGCGCAACGACGCAAGGTGACGGGGCGGAGATCGGCGGCGTGCGCGTCCGCCGCGCCATGCCCGAGGCGGGCTTCAATCCGGCGTTCGGGGGCAGCTGATGGCCTGGCAAGACGATCTGCGGCCGGCCTCCTGGCGCGGCATCCCGTTCTTCGTCGAAGCGTCGCAGGCCAACTCCGGCCGCAACACGGCGGTGCATGTCTACCCGTTCCGTGAACAGAAGGCAGTCTGGGTCGAGGACCTCGGCGCTGCCGCCTTTATTATCCGCGTCACCGGCTTTTTGATCGGGGACGATGCGCGGCAGCAGGTCCTGGCCCTGTTCGACGCAATGCAGAGGCCCGGGCAGGCCGAGCTGGTGCATCCCGTCTACGGCTCGAGGACCGGTTCGATCGTCAACGGCTGCCGCTATGCCCATCGCAAGGATCGCGGTCGTTACGCAGAGATCGAGTTCGAGTTCGTCGCCAACGAGGCCGACGCACCCTATCCGGCGCTGAAGGCCGATACCCGCGGCCAGGTGACCTTGCTGGGGGCGCAGGCGACGCTCGCGGCGGCGCAATCCTTCAGGGCCACAATCCTTGGCGGCATCGCCACGGTACGCGCGACGATCGCCGGCGCGGTGGGTTTCGTGCAGGGCACGATCGGTGCCGGCCTTGCCTATGTCGGGTCCATCTTCGGTGCGGCACTCGGTCTGGTGCACGACGTCACGGGACTGCCGGGGCTGCTGCTCGGCGATGCGCTCGGTTTCGGTGGGCTCGCGCTCGGCTTGGTCTCCAACGCATCGTCCGCCCTCAACGCTGTCTACGGCCTCGGTGGGGGCGACTTCGGGCGCTACGCGGCCCTGGTCGTCGATCCGTCGCTCACCTCCGAATCCGCTGCGGTCGCGGCCGCCACGGCGGCGCGGGCGGCCGTGAGCGTCACGATCGATGCCATGCTCACCGCCATCGACAATGGTGCGGACGTTCCGCCCACCGTTCAGGCCGTCCTGGCTGCGGTAGCCACTGCCTTGCCGAATCCGGCCGATCGGATCAGTGCCTTTGCGGCGCTCGTCGGCATCGGCGGGCCCGGGCCCCTCGGCGTCCTGTGCCGGCAGTTGAGCCTGGTCGCGCTTGCCGTCGCTTGCAGCGCCTACGAGCCGGCCAGCTATGACGATGCACAGTCTTTGCTGGGGCAGGTCACCGGCGCCTGCGATGTCGAGATCACCGCCGCAGGGGATGCGGGGGACGACGCGGTCTACAACGCCCTGATCATGCTGCGTGTTGCCGTCGTCGCCGACCTGACTGCGCGCGGCGCCGATTTGGCTCCGCTCAAGACCGTGACCTTCGGCGAGAGCCAACCGCATCTGGTTGTAGCGGCTCTTCTGTACAACGATGCCCGCCGGGCCGACGAGCTGGTCCGGCGAGTCGGCCCGGTCCACCCGTTGTTCATGCCGACGACCATGCAGGTGCTGTCGCGATGACGGCGCCGGCGTCCACCGGTCCGGATGACACAGTGACGCTGCTGATCGCCGGCGAGGCGTTCTCCGGGTGGCAGGACGTGCAGATCGTCCGCGGGATCGAGCTGTTCCCGTCTCACTTCGTCCTGCGGGTGACCGAGAGGTTGCCGGGGCAGGCCGGACTGGTGGCGATCGAGCCCGGGCAGACCTGTCAGTTGAAGGTCGGGGCGGACCTGGTGCTGACCGGCTACATCGACACCTATGAGGCTCGCGTGAGCACCAAGGGCCACGAGATCACCGTGGTGGGCCGCTCGGGCACCGAGGACCTGGTGGATTGCGCGGCCGGGGTGACGTCGGGCCAGGAGAGCACGTCGCGGATGACGTTCTCGGCGCCGACCCTGCTGCAGCTGGCCCAGGACCTGTGCAAGCCGCTGGGGATCACGGTGACGGCGCCGGATGGCGAGGGTCCGCCGCTGGCGTCGATCTCCGACGGGATCCCGCAATTCACCATCCCGCTCGGGGCGACGGTCTACGACGTGCTCGAGCCCTATGCGCAGGTGCGGCAGATGATCCTGACCGACGGGGTCGACGGCAACCTGTGCTGGCCAAGGTCGGCACCAAGACGGCCGCCTCCGGCTTCACCCTGCCGGGCAGCGTCATCGAGGCGCAGGTCGCGTTCCGCAAGCAGGATCGTTCACCATCTACCTACCGGCGTTCCACGCCTTCGACGATCAAATGCAGCAGCCCCGACCCGATGGCACGAGTGGCAACTACTTGCAGCCGGTGCGCGACCTCGGTGCGTTCGGTGGCCAGAAGCGGCTCGACGGGCAAGACCGGTATCGCCCGCATTTCGTGATCTCGCCGCAGTTTGTGGGCGACTTCAAGCTGGCCGAGCTGCTGGCGCAATGGGAGTGCGCGCGGCGCTACGGCCGCTCGCAGGCGGTCTCGGCCCAGGTGTCGCTCTGGCGGGATGCGGCCGGGGCGCTGTGGACGCCGAACACACCGGCGAGCGTCGACATGCCGGCGCTGAAACTCGCCAAGCTGACCTGGCTGATCACGCAGGTGACGCTGATCAAGGGGCTGGGCCCCGGCACCCGCAGCCTGGTGACGCTGATGCCGAAGGAAGCCTTCATGCCGCGGCCTGCGCCGCAGACCGCCTTCGACCCGCAGCTCTCTCAGGCGCTTTCGCAATCGCTCGCCGCGCGACGCGACGGGCGGAGGGATCAGGGGTGACCGTCCAGTACAGTCGCAGCATGTCGATCGTCATCGCGACGGCCGGCATCAGCAAGAACAACGCGGCGATCAACGGCATGCAGGCGCAGCTGTCGCAGTATCAGGACCGCGACAACATCCCGATGTTCGCGCTGCACGGCGTGATCTCGCGGCCGCTGCCCGGGGCGAAGATGGCGGTGCTGTTCGGCGGCGGCGATCCCAGCAAGGCGCTGTGCCTCGGCGTCAACGATTCGCGCTACCACCTGCAGGGTCTGGCCGACGGCGTCGTCGGGCTGTCGCACCATCTCGGCGCCTCGGTGCTGTTCCATGGCGACCGGATCGAGGTGCAGGCGGGCGGCAAGCCGGTGGTGATCGCCAATGCCGGCGCCGTCACCATCACGACCAGCAGCAAGGTGCGCATCGAGGGCGACCTCGAGGTGACCGGCGAGGTGACGGCGCGGGCGGACGGGACGCCGGTGCACGTCACCGCGCACGTGCACGACGATCCGCAGGGCGGCAGCGTGGGGGCGCCGCATGGCTGACGTCGCGCTGCTGTGGGACGGGGCCAATCTGCGCGCCGATTTCGCGCTCGGGCCGGCCGACCTGGTCGTCGGCAGCGAGCTGGCCAGCGCGATCGTGGTGTCGCTGTTCACCGACCCCGGCTGGTGGGCCAACACGTACGAGGACGACGATTGGGGCTGCCGGCTGCTCGAGCTGCGCCGCGCCAAGCACAGCAACGAGACGCTGCTGCGCGCGCGCGACTACGGCCAGGCGGCGCTGGCCTGGCTGATCGAGGACGGGGTCGCGCGGGCGGTGGACGTGCAGACGGCCTGGCAGGGCTCGCTGCTGGCGATCGCCATCACGGTGACGCAGGTGACCGGTGTGAGCCGCTTCAGCTTTGTTTGGGATGAGGTCTGATGTTCGCACGGCCGACGGTCACCAACCTGCGCGACCAGGCGATCAACGACATCCTGATCGGCACTGGGCTGCCGGCGCTGCTGCGGCGCTCGCCGCTGCGGGCGATGGCGTATGGCCAGGCGGGGCTGGCGCAGGGGCAATACGGCTACCCGGCGCCGCCGCAGGGCGGCAGCGCCGACGATTACGACGCCTGGGTGCGGACGGTGCCGGGGGTGACGCGGGTGTGGCTCAAATCCGCTCGGCGCCGGGCTCGGGACGGTGGTGCTCTACACCATGTTCGACCTGGCCGAGGCCGCGCATGGCGGGTTTCCCCAGGGGGCGGATGGCGGGGCCGCGGCCGAAGCGCGGATCGATCGACGCGAGAATTGCACTCTACTCGCCTGCACAAGCGGGAGGGTGATTTGCAGTACCTTGTTCCTGGGCCGTTCATGAGCCGGCTGGCCGAGTTCCTGGACGACCATCCGAGCCCGACCTCGGCCCGGCTGAAGGCGGAGATGCGCGACCATGTCCGCCTGGTCGCGCCGCCAGAGCCGGCCAAGAGCGAGGCGCTCGAGGACGACCCCAGCGACCGCGAAGGCTGAGCCAGGACGATGTCGACCATCCTGGACGAGGCCGGGCTTGCGATCCTCGACGAGGCCGGCATCCCGATCGGCGACGGGCTGCCGCTCGTCACGCGCACGGCCGACGACTACGCCCAGGCGCTGCTGAAGCTGCTGCCGTCCGGCGCCGCCTGGCCGAAGGAGATCGGCGCGACCCAGCCGGTGGTGGCGGCGTCGCTCGCGCCGACCTATGCGCGCATGGACGAGCGGGCGCTCGAGCTGCTCGACGACAGCCCGGCCGGCGAGAACTTGGTCGAGATGCTGCCGGAGTGGGAGAGCACGCTCGGCCTGCCGGACCCGTGCGCCGGGGCGCTGCCGACCTTGGCCCTGCGCCAGGCCGCGGTGCGGGCGCGGATCATGACGCGGGGCGGGCAGTCGGTGCCGCACGCCCAGGCGCTGGCGGCGTCGCTGGGGATCGCGGTCACGGTGACGGAGTTCCGCCCGTTCCGCGCCGGCGACGTGCCGGGGCCGGTCTATTCCGAGGATTGGGTGCATGTCTGGCGGGTGAACGCGCCCCCCGAGCCCGGCTGGGCGCAGCAGGCGCTGTATTGCCTGCTGACCCGCATGAAGCCGGCGCAGACGCTGCTGCAGATCGCCTACAGCTAACAGGAGCGCGAAGTGGACCGGAACATCGCCTCGGGCACCGTCCCGCTCGGGCAGCACGCGCTCGCCCCCGTCTCCGGCACGCCGGGGCTGTTCGTCAATCCGGACCCGGTGCTGGGCAAGGCGCCGACGGTCATCCCGCCCTGGTTCCTGAACCAGTTGGCCGAGGAGATCCGCAACGCGGTGATCCGCGGCGGGCTGACACCGAGCAAGGATGACTGGAGCCAGCTCGGCGCCGCCATGGTGGCGATCGCGCAGAGCGTCAGCGGCGGCGCCGGGCCTTATGTGCGCCAAGGCGCCGGCATCGGTCAGGTCGGCAGCCTGGTCAACGTGGGACGCGCAGCGATCGACGCGAACAAGCTGCGGGCCACGATCGACGGCAGCAACGACTTCGGCAACTTTGCCTTCGAGGGCTGGACGGGGGAAAACTTCGTCCCCTGAGCAACGGGTTTCGGGCCTGGGCGGCCTACGCCTTCAACGACACATTCGTCGTGCCGGCCGGCGTCGGTATCGACCATGGCGTGGCGAGTCGCGCAGGGGAATCTCACCCCCACGCGCTCCTAGAACCGTACGTGAAGCTCTCACTTCATACGGCTCCCGATGTTCGACCATCGACATACAGCAGGCGCCAGTGCGCAAACAGGCGCGGGTTCGCACGGACGATCCGTGCAAACCAGCGCCTTGCTC
>JAABUL010007175.1_pt1 | contig 12219 bp, 7 predicted proteins | sample 5559151 | NCBI WGS metagenome assembly JAABUL01 (sample SAMN10711876, study PRJNA513368) | rock metagenome | isolation source: Antarctica rocks | place: Antarctica: Victoria Land, Pudding Butte sud | reverse complement strand
ATAGGCTTAGATTCTATCTAACTCGAAGTAGAGTAGGAGTTAGTTAATCTAGTCGTTTAGCTTATTATAGTCTCTATAGAAGAAGTCTACCTTAGTTTTATTATCGCTAGTATAGCGATTAGTTAATAGAGTAGAGCTCTTATCTCTATAGTCTAAGCCTCGTATACTACTAGTAGTACTTATTCTAAGGGTATTTAAAGTATTACGATCCTATAAGTAGTATTACGTAAGTACTTCTTTAAAGAGTAGGTAGTAGTAGGTATTTAAGTAAGATAACTCGAATATACTATAAATAGTTATAGACCTTTTAGTAAGATTATAATATAAGTTAAATATAAGTATATTAAAGACATCCTTAGTTCCTATATACCTAATAAGTATTACTAGCTTACTAGCTTATAGCGAGCTAGTTAAGTAGTACTTACTATCTCGCTATCGAGTAGTTAAGTAGTATTATATAGTTTCTATATTATCTCGCTTACTCTATATCGAGATAAGTATATATCTATACGCCTTTCCTCTAATTACCTATATTCTAGTATCTACCTATAATAGTACCCTACTAGACTACTAGAGAGGCTAAAAGCCTTTATAACTTTCTAGTAGGCTTACTTATTCTAATTACTTAAGCTAACTCTCTACTAACTACGTAGTATACCTTACTAAATAAGGCTAACTAATTACCTAGGCGTAGACTATTATCTAATTATCTATACTATTCTAATTATAGATATAGTTACTTATATAACGGCCTTCTTATAGATTAAGATAGACTATAGGTATACTATTAGCGTATATATTAGGGATAGAGTACCTAAGATACTAGAAACTAACTATACTCTATAATACGTAATTAGGCGCCTAGTAAACAATTCTACTTAAGAAAGAGTACGCGCTCTATTTAGGCGGGAGGTCGCGAAGGCTCGAATCTAAGTATAGTCTAAGTCTTAGATAAACGTCTTAAACGACCTCTTAACTAGGATATACTAGAATATCTATAGTTAAGCTCTATTACAGACTATATAGAACGTTAAGAGGCTAAGTCGAAAATTATATAATACTCTATATACGCGATAGGATATAGATACTTTAATCTAGCTTTTTAAACTTACTAAGGCGTCGTCTATAGGAAATAGCCCGATTTAGCTATTAGATACTACTATAGTAAGAGGATAGAAACTCTTAAAAGAGATTATAGGTTTATTCGAACGACGATTCTATACTAAAGATCTATATAGCTTAGTATTACTTAGGTACCTACTACCTATAGATATAATATCTAAACTCTAAAGTACTACTAATATCGAGAAGGAGATTATATAATAGTTTAGTATAAAGAGTCTAGGGAGTAATAGTATCTATATATAGCTACTAAAGGTACTACTCCCTATAGTACTACTCTTACTACTCTATTACCTATATAATTACTACGTCGACTTAGGATAGATACCTAGGCGCTAGAATAATATAGAGATCTATTTAGTAACTAAGGACTATAGGAAGAAACGAGAGATCTCTAACCTACGGCCGATTACGTTAATATATATATTTATAAAGATATTTAAACGATTACTCCTTAAACAATATAGTAGTAATAGATAGACGACGCTATACCTAGCGTTATTAGGATTTCGACCCTACTACTTAATATATATTAATATAGCTATTATATACTACGCCCTTATAAGTAGTAGCTACTACTCTACGGTATTCCTCGACTTTAAGGCCGCCTTTAACGTAATCGATTATACTATACTTACTAAGTAACTTTACTTCTAAAGCTATTTTAACTATACTCTAAAGTTAATCGCTACCCTAAATTTCTATAGGGTACGTATACGAGTATATATTAATAGTACTCTCTCTACGTAGTTCCCTTAGATAAGGAGTATTCTATAGGGTTTATCGCTAGTACCCCTACTATTTAATATATATATAGACTTACTAGTAAACGTACTAAATAAGGGCTCCTCTTAGATACCTACTACTCTATTCTATATAGATAATAGAGTACTCCTAGTAAACTCTTAGGATACTAAAGCTAGGCTAATAGTAACGATAATAGTCTAGTACTCTAAGAATATAATAGTCCTAAACGTAGTAAAGTATAGCTACTTAGCTACTTTAAATAATAGCCGAATAATCTAGATATAAGGCGAGGATATCTTAATAGTTACCTAGTATAACTACCTTAGCTTTCCTATAAAGGCTCTAGGTATTAACTTCGAGCTCTATATAGAGAAGTAGATTACGAGTACTAATAGAGTTATCGCCTAGCTAAATCGGTCGAGTAGCGACTAGGGACTAGTATACCGAATATAAGTATACTAATAATACCTTACGCTAATATTTAAATATAGTATACTACTTATTACTACTTAGAGTAACGACTAGTAGACTTTTAAGTAAGGATATAGTAACTATATACTCTTTAATAAGGTAGCCTTAAGGTATTAGGATATCGTTACCTAGATCTTAAGAAGTAGTTCTTACTTTACGAATATTATAGCTAACCTCCTTAGACTTATAGATATCTAAATCCGCTTTAAATACCTCTACTATAGCTTCTAGCGAACTTTACTATAGGGTTCGAGCTTAGATCTACTATCTTAGCTTATATAATAGCTAATACTATAGAGGCGCCTATATAGGTTTCTATAGAAGCTTAATAGTAGTATTATATAAAGCTACTTTATTAGGTATTATAGTAATCGAGAGCTAATAGAACTCGAGTTCTATTAGTAGTAGCGTATTTATATAGTAATAGCGATTAAGGCTACTAAATAATAATAGAAATTAACGCGATATATCCCTATATTAATACAGAATTAGTAAGGGCTATTCTATAGTAATATTTCGCTCTCTATACCTATTTAGTCTTAGAAGGATCTACTATACTACCGCCTTAGTATCTTTAAGATCTAATATAAGTATCTATATAGTTAATCGTTTAGTCGAAGGTATAAGGTATACCTAGCGCTTAATATTAAGTTTAGCCTCTTATAATAAGAGAGAAGGGGGATTTATAATAAGGTATACGAGAACCTAAATCTACTAATAAGGGTAGACGTACTTCTAAATATAAAGTAGTATTAAAGGGCGACGGCAATCCTAGATATAGTAAAGATAAAGTTAAAGGAGGTTTATTAAGATAATTACGCTAAAAAGGAGTAATAGCTATTTAATTTCTTAGCTAGAAATTCCTTTACTTTATTTCTTAGCTAGAAACTTAATTATTCTAGGAGAATATTAAACTTAGCTAGATAGTCCTAAGAGAATGTTAAACTTAGCTAAGTAGTTCTAAGAGGATATTAAACTTAGCTAGATAGTCCTAAGAGGACGTTAAACTTAACTAGATAGTTCTAAGAGGACGTTAAACTTAGCTAGGTAGTCTTAAGAGAACGTTAAACTTAACTAGGTAGTCTTAAGAAAACGTTAAACTTAGCTATTTCCTAAAAGGACGTTAAACTTAGCTAGGTAGTCTTAAGAGAAGGATTATAATATAAGATATTAGGAAGAAGAAGGCCTTATAAAGTAGTAGGCGTAACTTACTAGAGATAGGCTTAGGTTAGGGCGTTACTAATAAACTAGATTAGCTAACGAGAATAGAGAAGTATAACCTAACTCTAAGGGGCTTATCTATAGTAGACTAGTAGTAGAACTAGTATATTATAGTTACTTAAGTAAGGATATAGCTAGAGTAGGTAGACGTAAGAGAGAACCTATCTAGTAGGTAAACTAGAGATATCTAGATAGATAGGGGGTTAATAGACCTTTTAACTATACTAGAAGAAGCTAATTTACTATATAAAGATAGTAAGGCTATAGGCTATTAGGTATAGGAGAACCTAATAGTCTAATAAAGGATCTAAGATAAGCTTAATAAACGTAGGATCTTACTACCTAGCTATTAGCCTATACTCTACGTAGCTACTATTATATACTTCCCTAGCTAAGTAGCCCTTAGTATAATATTAAATAGGTATCCTACCCTATAGCTAGAAAGGGCGGGCTACTCTAGGATAGATACCGTACCTACTAATAATAAGTATTAAAGGGTACGACCTAAAGGTAGCTAGAGAGTATATAGGCCCTCCCGTTACTACTAGAGACTCTATATAGTATAGTATATATACTACCTTTAAGTGTCTATTAGCTAGTACGTATCTAGTAATATAACCCCCTAACCCTAACCCTAAAGGTCTAGTAGAGATACTAATACTCTACTAGTTTACTAGGACGGATGTAGGAAAGTAGATAGCGTAGGGCGAGTACGAATCTATTAAAGCACTCTATGCCATCTTACTATAAATTATACCTAAGCCTATCGACTACGGAATGTTCGAGCCGGACGGTGATCTTCACTTCTTCCTATGCGAGTTCGTTAAGCTCGCCGAAGGGATACCTCATTAAGGAGACTTCTGCAAAGCGATCGCGGACCTCTATTAGAGAAGCATGGATTCCAAACGGCCGGCAAATTTGGACTCCACGTCACTACTTGCCACGGCTCTATGCCACGGCATGTGGCGTGGTCGGCGTCGTGGGAAAACTTCCTCATCTAGACCTTGAATTTGGCGTTCGAGCTCGAAGAACAATCGCATTGTCCGTCGCTAGAGCTGGCCAGACTACTCCTAGATCTGTACGAGAAAGTGCGTCTACGTCTGCTACACCCGCTCGAAACAAGCGGAACGTGCTTCGTCCGTGTCTAGTCCACGGGGACCTGTGTGAAGGCAGCGCTGGCGTCCAAGCAAAGAACGGTTTGCCGTGCTTCTTCGATGCCTCCGCGTTGTGGGCTCACAACGAATACGAGATGCACGCTTGGCGATCTGCTCAGTACCGGGTCGGGAGAACCTTCGTCAAAGAGTACTTCCGTCACTCTCCCGTCTCGCCGCCAGAGGAGGACTGGGATGATCGGAATCAGCTGTACTCACTGCTTTCCAAGATTCATGATTCCACCTTGTACCCGCATTCTGAGAAGTTGAGGGAGTTGCTGGTTGGAGCTACCAGGGCTTTAGTGGAGAAGTTCCCGAATGGTTACGAAGGGACTGCCGAGCGCAAAAAGGGCTGAGTTGTTGGTTATGGTGGCAGCATTGAGGTCCACGACTCGATTAACAGTCGTTGAGCTAGATAGCGGTATGGAGCGCATCACCAGTGCATTCATCCCTCCCTTCTCGCTTGGCTGCTTCCATTGCAATAATCGCGGACTTCTTTCGCAAGCCGTGTCCGCGGAGTCTTCTTGGCAAAGGAACCAGCGTGGTCCAGCTTGTCAAATCAGTGGGCACGGAGTCTGTTTCTCTCCCACGTCGTCTCGCCATCGGTATCCTTCAGCGATGCAGGTGCAGGCTCACCGGTCAGATACTTCCAGACTTCCTGCGTTGGCACAATCAAGTCTCGTCCGCTCAGCGTCATGGTCAAAGGCATGCCAGGGGGTAGATCCTCTTTGAAGAGTATCAGCTGGTTCCAGAAGAACCTGCAGGGCAGGGTGTGGCTGATCATCATGTCTTGCGAAGCAAAATAGTGAAGCATGCGTTCATTGGCTTGTCGTGGCAGGCGCCGTGTTGTGAATGGTGACTTCCTTGTATGCTGGAGCATGCCTGCTACTTGCGCAGCGCACCTACCCGAGCATGCACACTGTTGTTCATTTTGAACATAGCCAAAGTGCGCATTGTTGTTGTTATATTCACTTGATCTTGATGTGTTGATTGCTTATTGATATTGAAGTGTTATCTATGAAGGAGGGTTGCTGAGCAAAATGAGGTGAGGCCCTTGCCAAGCCTCTGCAGGTGCTGCAGGTGATGTTCGTCTTATTCACTTCGACTTATTCTATCTGAGAAGCAAGTGCACATAGACGAGAGGAGCAGGTGCATATGTAAGCGTACCATACAGTGAAGTGGCAGTGGCAGCCAAATGACAAAAGGAGCGTTCCCGTTCACAAAACACACTGAGGGCAGTCACATGGCAGCATGTAAACAAACACCGCTCCCATTAAGATAGACATAACAAGCATGTGGTGTCTGTTGTGATGTCAGGTGATTTGGTCGGACATCGCTTGCTTGATCTTCTATCTACTGGTAATGACTGTCTTCTATATAGACTGGCTCTCTCTAGGCAACAGTAGGCATCAACTGGTGTATGCCTGTCCCTATAGGCTGCAAGGTGCATTACGGCATATGAGGAAGTCCTCACAACACAGTTACCGATCTACGCGAAGCCTGCAGCGCCCACTCAAAGGAGATTAGCTAGACCGGCCCGGACTCAACTGTGACGGCGGGATGGGACGGTTTATCACGCTGCGTGCTCTGCAGGGTACAGTACTACAGTACGCTCAAGTCCACCCAATCCCCCAAACCTCCCCTTTTGCCTTGCCACATTCTCCCAACAGATAGACGGCGCACGCCCAGGGACTTTTAGTAGGGGCCACCCCTGTTGTTTTATGTTCTGTTCTCGAAACGTCGATGTGTGTGAGACAATTCCCGATGTCCTATTTAGCACCTGTTAGGGACTTATGTGACCTGAACCACCTAATCCTGCTCCGAATTCGAGCTGCTCGCTATCTGTCCGAACTACATATTCTCATTAGTATTGTTCATTAGAGTCAACATACGCACCATATTGGTTCTCTACAGACTGACAGTTCGGCATACAGGGGTCTGGCTTTGTGCTTATTTAGGAGGAACGAATTTGGTTTTTTGCCCTCGAACTATAGCTATCCCTAACGTTCCGTCACGCTTATAGTGCTGTGACACTATGTGCATAGCTGCAATTTAGTGACCTGTACGGTTGTGTTGAGCTGCCTCTGAGACAGTCAACCTATCAGGGTGGATGACCGTAACACCTACGACTACGATACCCTAGTCTTGATGGATATACGCTGCCAGCCAATCCACAGGAAGATTGTGACGAGTGTGACCGGAATCGTAACAGCCCAATACCACCAGAAGTTAGGCGCTGTCGTCCACAAAAGGCTTCCCTGATCATCCCGGGAAAAGGAGAAGAAGTTCATTCCGAACAGTGACTGCGTTACGTTAGAACATACAAACATACGCATACAGACACTGCAACGTGTGGAGCTCGTTACTAGTACACTTACACTCACGACTGTACCCGGCAAAAACACAAGACCAAGAATACTAATGGTCTTCATAGAAGCGCTTTCCACTCTAGCCAAGTCCGAGATATCGGAAGCGACTATGCTGTCGTGTTGGGAGCTAATATGGAAGACCTGCAGTATGTTAGCGGATTTGTAATTTGTAAAGAGGTGTGATAGGTACCAGATCGATTTCATTGCGCAACCGACTTTCTAGAGCCTGTGATCGGCCTAGTTCACATCGCAGAAGTGTTCTTTGGCATTTTAAGACCCTTGATGGTGTATTTGCGGCACCTTCTCCGAGCTCTTGAATGTCTTCAAGGATGTTGTCCACGACCTCTATAGACATTGCGAGAGTTTCGGTAGAATGGAGGATATGCCTAGAGATCTCGTGGAGCATGTTGTAGTTTGTGTAGGGCTCACGTACGTTTGGCCGAGTGGTTTCCCGAGCGCGTACTATGTCTCGGCACTTCCAGACGGCTGTGTGGTAGGCGCTAGTGACCGCAGGCGATATGAGAACGAGCCAACCGTGTGGCTCATCTATCGATATAGGACAGTAGTCGTAGAGCCTCGTCAAAATAGATGGATGCAGTCCGATATCGCTGGGATCCGAGATACAGCATATTAGAATAGAACTGTGGTCTCGGCGCCACTGCGTCCAAATCCCAATTTCCGTCCAGCTGTATATAACCGTTCCAGCTAGCTCCTTTGACGCGGGGATATCGCTCGCCGGCACCTTGATCAAGAAACGACATGCGGTAGAACAGCTCGTCAGCGTTTTGCCGTCCGGCGAGTATCGCCGCGCGGAAGAGAAGAAACCAGTGGCTTTTCGGTATTGTTCTTCCCAGGTTGCTGGCTCGATATCGAAAGCAGCGTGCAGTCTCTTCGCTACATCGTTGATCAACGTGTCGTTTGCAAGCGCGTTCGGTAGGAAGCTGTCGGGCTGTCAATTACTGTCCACTACAGCCTTGTCCGCTACAGAGATGAGCCTACATCACAGCATGCCCAGTAAGCGAATCGCGCTCTCTACACAACCTTTCAATGGTGCTTTGCCGAGACTGCCATAGGCTCTGCTCTGTGTCTTAGTCAGCCATAGTCTACTCTTGTGTTGTAGATGCAAGCGTACGATATTGAAGCACTTCTACCACCGAGTCCATGCCACAGGCTGATTGCTATCACTTCTCGCTTCTATAGGATCTCGATGAAGTGGACGCTAGTCGTCTGTACTTCGGTGATGTTGGGTGTGTGGCCGACGACAATAGAGTTGTGCATGGGATTGCCTGCTCCTAGGGATGAAAGATGATGGAAAGGTGCTGCCAAGCGTAATTCTACTAGACTGAAAGACGTCTGGTTTTCGACCTAACCACTTGGGTGGCGCAAGCCTCATCGTGGGGTAACAGTCAGCTAGTAGCACTAAGTCATCTGTCTCGCCTAATGGAAATGTAAGGACCGCGGCAGACCTGTCGCGTAACGATAAAGCCTACACTTCAAGCTAAGTCAACGCCGCGGTCCGAGTGAGCGAGATGATGCGCTGGCCTGCCGCCGCACGCTCGACTGAGGTGTTGCCCTCGCGAAGCGGCGTCTTCGCAGCCTCGCGACTGCTTGGAAGGCTGTGATTATCAAAGCGCTAGATGCCTGACAGTGATGTTTTCCAACACTGCTGAAAAAAGCTCTTCACTCTATCCCTTCGGATACAGTATCAACAAACGGCCCACTGTCCCAGTATTTCCATCTTTGAGGAGACGACTTTGGTGGACCAAGCTTCATGCGGGGTCTGCCCTGATGGCGATTGTCCAAGAATAGCACCAGGGCTGTCGGCGACGGGATCTAGACCTCGGTTAATGTGATCTCCAGCCTAACTGGACGCCACAATCCAAACACGCGATCCCTAGCGCCACATTACGGCTGAGGTGTCGACCTTACCGGGCGGTGTCTCCACAGCCTTGCGAGCAGTCGCAACTCGCAAGGCTGTCGCCTGGACATGTCCACGGACACTGCAGAGTTCGGGATCTGCACCTTGCGACATCTACTATCGAAAAGCGTCTACTCGTCAAAGCTAGTCTCGCATGGATCTACACCATGTCTGCGTCTGCCCCTACCGCACCCGATAGCTGTCGAGCTTACACGGTCGCATGGATAGCAGCCCTTTCTCACGAGCGAGCGGCCGCTGAGGCTATGCTGGACGTGAAACACAAGAAACCACCAGCAGATTTTAGGAAGAATGCAAGCGATCCCAATACCTACACTTGGGGCACCGTTGAGGGGCACCACGTCGTTATTGCCGCTCTGCCTGTCGGGGAATACGGCACAAATGCCACTGCTACTATCGCTCAAGGCCTACGATCCTCCCTCCCACACATCCGAATCGGTCTGTTAGTAGGCATTGGAGCAGGCGTCCCAGGGGAGCAGCTAGGAAGAGATGGCAGGGCTATGCTCCAGCAAGATATTCGGCTTGGTGATGTTGCAGTGAGCGTTCCACAGAGTACAAGCGGAGGAGTGGTTCAGGTTGACCTAGTCAAGGCAAAGACAATAAGCGGGAAAGACATTCTGGAGCGGAAAGGACACTTGGACAGTCCGCCAATGGCTATCCGCACTGCGCTTAGCAAACTCCAGGCCGAACATGAACTCGACGACTCTAGGATACCCGAATTCTTAGAGCAGGCATTCCAGAAACATCCAAAAATGAAGGCGAAGTATGCACATCCGGGCATGAAGGCAGAGCAGCAACAAATTGAGCCGAAAGTAGATATCTACAACGCTCAAGATGGACGCGAAATCACTCGTGAGGCTAGAGCAATACCAGAGATTCACTACGGTGTCATTGCCTCGAGTAATACACTTGAGAAGTCATCGAGCTATAGGCGTGAAGTCTTAGCACGGCTGGAGGAGGAACATATTGCACCGATATGCTTTGAGATGGAAGCCGCCGGCCTTATGAACAGCTTTCCTTGCCTGGTAATACGAGGGATATGCGACTATGCCGATGAGCACAAGAACGACGATTGGCAGAGATATGCCGCGGCAACGGCAGCGGCGTTTGCAAAGGAGCTCCTTAGCTATATGGATAGGGAGGAGGTAGACCAGGCAGCCATGATTGGGGACCTTCTGAAAGACAGTTAGTACAATTGTCATAATATAGTGGGTACAAAAAATCTAACAGCTATAAAGTCCAGGACATTAGTGAAAATGTGAACAATGTCCAATCTGGAGTCCAAGAGCTACAACACCACGTACAATGTACTGAGCTGGACAGATGGCTCTCTGCACCGGATCTCTCTACCAACTACATCAAAGCGCTGAAGCAACGCCACGATGGTACAGGGAACTGGCTTCTAGACGGAAAGGACTTGTCAGACTGGATGGAAAGCCAACACTCCTTCCTGTGGCTCTATGGCATTCCTGGATGCGGGAAAACAATTCTGAGCACCTCAGTTATCGAACGTCTTCAGCAGCTTAGCCAATCCTCCGACAGCCATAGCATTGTTATCTACTTCTACTTTGATTTCAACGACACAGCCAAGCAGACAGTCGATAGTATGGTTCGCTCGCTTATTGCCCAAAGCTCCTATCAATCCAAGGATAATGGGCATTTGAATCGACTCTTTGAGCGCTGTGGGAACGGCAAAACCCAGCCAAACACAGACGCTCTACTCGCAACGCTCCAAGGCATGCTCCAAGCATGTGGACAAGTTCGAGTTATGCTTGATGCGCTCGATGAGTGCACAACAAGAAAGGAACTGCTCCAGTGGCTGGAAGGGTTGGTTGCCCCAAGGGCCGGCAGTATACAGCTCATTGCTACTAGCAGGAGGGAGCAAGAGATTGAGTTGGGGATTACTAAGTGGGCAAATCCTACCGAAATAGTATCGATCCAGGAAGGTCTCGTCAACGACGATATTAGTGCTTACGTCAAGGCAAGGATTGAGGACCCCAATGGTGATTTGAAAAGGTGGCGCTCACGACCTGATGTTCAGAGCGAGATTGAGAGAAGATTAATGGAGAAATCCCAGGGCATGTAAGTAGCCCTGTAAAACCACGAATCCAGCTCTTTACTAAGTGCTTCTCTAGGTTCCGGTGGGCTGCGTGCCAGCTTGATGCATTAGAAGACTGTCTGGACCTACCAAGTCTGCGCCTATCGCTTTCATCGCTCCCAGCATCACTCTACGAAACGTATGACCGGATCTTGGTCGGTATCCCAAAACAAAGAAAGCACCATGCAATACGGATCCTCCAGTTTCTCACTTACTCCGAACGGCCGCTACGATTAGAAGAGGCTATTGATGCCATCGCGGTCCCATTAGAGCAACACGCCCGTTTCGATCAACGAGATCGAATGCCAGATGCATCCGAAGTTGCACGTGTCTGCTCCAGCCTCGTTACTATTGTTAGAATAAGCAGCAGTGACAAAGATTCGGATCAAGATGAAGAGCATCTACAGCTTGCGCACTTCTCCGTTAAGGAATACCTAATCTCCGGCCAGATCGAAGAGAATTTCCGGAGATCTCTCCATGACACTGCTGCCAGGTCCGCAATTGCCAAGGTGTCGTTGATTTACCTTTTAAGTCTCGATCACGGCTTAGACGATGCAAGTCAATGCAAGATCCAATTTCCACTCAGCAAGTACTCCGCACGACACTGGATAGAGAATGCTGCATTGGCTAAGGAAAGTGACGAGGATTTGCAAGAACTCATTCTGGAGCTTTTCACTAGTCAAAAAGAAGCCTATCATACTTGGCTGAACCTCTACGATCCGGATTGTCCTTGGAAGAAGGACGATCTTTTGGAGAGAAACCTTAGGCTACGCGTGGGGTTCTTTCCTCATCCGCTTTACTATGCGTCATCTCAGGGCTTGTTCGCTTCCGTACAATCCCTTCTGCAACACGGGGCCGATGTCAACGATCGAGGTGGACACTACGGTAATGCGCTCCAAGCTGCTTCTTATAGAGGCGACGAGAGGGTGGTGCGGCTGTTGCTAGACGAAGGCGCTGAGGTCAATGCTGATGGGGGAAAGTATGGCAACGCGCTCCAGGCTGCTTCTTATGGAGGCAACGAGAGGGTGGTGCAGCTGTTACTAGACGAAGGCGCTGAGGTCAATGCTGAGGGGGGACAATATAGCAACGCGCTCCAGGCTGCTT
>JAABUL010007174.1_pt1 | contig 12219 bp, 19 predicted proteins | sample 5559151 | NCBI WGS metagenome assembly JAABUL01 (sample SAMN10711876, study PRJNA513368) | rock metagenome | isolation source: Antarctica rocks | place: Antarctica: Victoria Land, Pudding Butte sud | reverse complement strand
TCCTGTGAACCGTTGGAGGAGTTTGCCAATACCCCTGCGTCGCCTGTTGGTGCAGGCCATTAAGGCCTTTGAGACCATCAGGACAGCGCGGCCGGGCGACGGGGAGGTGGTCAAGGTCCTGTCCCGGCTGCACTACCGCGTCAAGGTGCGACCGCAGCCTTTGGGAGTTTTAGGATTTCTTGATCGAAACTGCGTCAAGGTGCGGCCGCAGCTGCTGACCTGCCTGCCAAGAGGGCTTGTATGTCACTAGGATTCAGCCAAGAGGCAGCCTCGAGATACGTGGCCAGGCTATCGACAGGTAGCACGCTCCAGCAGAATCGAGCTCGGACCAATGCCAGCACACGCGGCTGCGACCGGCTGCATGCATCTGTGAACTCGACACAGCGCAAACGTTCTGTGGCAGCACCACCGCTTGTCCACACTCATGTTGAGCGTCAGCGCCGCATTGCTTTCTGGACAGGACGTGGCCCGGGCGCGGCAGGTGCTGGGAGCCGCAGTTGGACGACCTCGCCCATGTCAAAGTCCTGGGTCGACCTATGCATGTGAATCTCAACAGGAAGTGAACGCGGCGATGCGCTGTACAGGATGTGGCAAAGGCGCGGCAGGTGCTGGAGCGTCGTTTGAACCGACAACCCTGAAGCAACAAACCTGATGCACGTCAACATCCTGGCGGAGCTGTTCATGGAGGTGTTGATTTTTTGAAACACTAAAATTCAGTGATGCTTCTGTTCTACAGGACATAATCAAGGCGCGGCAGGTACTGGAGCGCCACCTCAACGACCACCCTGAGGCGGTGGACCTGACGCACGTCAACATCCTGGCGGAGCTGTACATGGAGGTGTCGGACTGGGACGCCGCCGCGCGCCTGATCGACACCACCGCTACGGACCTGTGCGCCGAGGCCGGCCTGCCGGTCGACCTGCAGGTGTCAGCCTCGCAGCTGTTTCAAACTCAAATCTGCAATTGAGGGCGCTGAAGACATGGAAGCTGTGTAAGAACCTGTGTCAGAATCCAAGCTTCTGGGGACGCCTGCGCGCCTGATCGACACCACCACGGACCTGTGCGCCGAGGCCGGCCTGCTCGTCGACCTGCAGTTGGGGGGCATGCGGCAGTTTCATTCCGGTCAATGCCTCTTAGGGTTTCAAGGATGTCTGCGCTCGCCTCACTGACACCACTGCGCGGACCTGTGCGCCAAGACTGGCTCGCCAACCGACCTGCAGATGCGCCTCGTGGTGTGTTAAGATGTAAGGCGCCGAACCACAATCTGTGCATGCTTGCACTCTGCCCGGCACGCTCTGCCAGCTTCCTGGTCACTCCATCTGAGAATCCATTCAAATGCAGATCAGGGAACTTGCATGTTCAGTCGACTCCTGAAATCATATAGTAGCAAGCACCGAATCGCTATCAAAATTCTCTGGACTTTGTACGCTTCCCAGGTCAATGCGCGTCAAGCACTGAAGCTCTCACAGGTCAGGACAGAAGCTTTGTCTCACTGTATGACCTGTGTGCGTTTGCCAGGTCAAGGCTGGCGTGTGCGCCATGCGGCGCGGCAACGCGGGCGCAGCCGAGCGCTGCTTCGGGGCGCTGGCGGGCGCGGACGCCGCAGAGTATGGCGACCTGCTGCTGGAGGTTGCGGAGCTGTGGCTGTCCGTGGACCGGCCCGCCAACGCGCTACCCCTGCTCCAGGTCCATGACCCTCAGTTCTGATGTACCCAATCATGTTCTCATGCAAATGCAAACCTGCTGCTGGAAGTGGCTAAGCTGCGGCTGTCCGTGGAGCGGCCCGCCGATGCGCTGCCCCTCCTGGACATGGGCACCTCATGTGCGGGATCGTTACTAGGAGGCTGATGACCGCCCTGACACAGGGCACAATAGTTGCACTTTAGGTGTCGCTTTGGCTGTTCCAGTGGCTGTGTCAGACACGGTGTGCAGGGCGCAGCGAGATCGCCTGCGTTTGCAGGGTGAGCAACCCACAATACAGCAGCACTGGCAACCTGCCCCGCAGAGAGTCTTGCACAAATGGCACTCCGCAGGGCCAATATGATACACAACTTGACGTGGATTCGTCGACGGCGCAGGCAGTGCGGCAGGGCAGCTCCCAGCTGGACGACCCGGCGGTGTGAAGGCAGCACGACAATATGCCACAAATAACGAGGCTGGTCTTTTGAAAAGATACTAGTCTGCCAAGTACGTCAACTTTCACTGATGTATCATGCAGGTGGTGCGGCAGGGCGGCTCCGAGCTGGACGGTCCGGCGGTGTGGACGCAGCTGGCGGAGTGTCTGCAGGCGGTCGGCGACGCCGACGGCGCCATCGCCATGTACCAGGACGTGCTCTCTGGTGCGGGGCGTTCCCATCAGTGATAGACGATACCCTCACCTCTGAGACGCGCACGCTCCACGGTCGCCTAGCCGGCCATGCAGATGGCCCGCATCGCCAGGGATTAGTCATTAAGCGTCGCCTGCTCCTCGGCACTGCTCCTCGGCACGTTGCTCAGCAGCAGCTGCAGCTCGTCGGGCCAGCTGTCGCGCAAGGCTACTCCATCTGCTCTCCTGCGCAGGCCTGGCGGAGTTGTTTAAAGCGACGCCAGCGCTGGCCGACCTGCTGTGCGCCATCGGATTCGCGGACTCCAGGGACGCTGCACCGGCATTGATTGGCTAACCTTCCTTGTTCCGAATGCAGGTCTGGAGGAGGGAACGTCGGAGTTCATGGAGGCGACGCTGGCGCTGGCTGACCTGCTGTGCGCCGTCGGTGCCGCGGACGCCGCCACGCAGCTGCTGCTGCGCGAGGACCCGCTCCAGGTGCGCGCACGTGGCAGCAGCTCGATCAGACATGTGGCATTGAGAAGCTGCTGTGCCCGTCTCACTGCAATGGATGCTGCATCGTGTTTGAGTGGCTGGTTGCCGGCTGTTTGGCCCACACTTGCTACTGCTGGCACAGCTTGCAAAAATCATGCAAAGGAGCTGCAAACCGCTAGTGTATGTGTGTCTCACGTGCTGTGCGCTTTGGACATTTCCCCCGAATGCGCAGTGGTGTGACGCCCTGCAGGAGGCGAACCAGGAGAACCAGGGGCCAGAGCCATTTCCGCTGCTGATGCGGCGCGCGCAGCTGCTGCTGCAGCTGGGACAGGACGTGCGCTTGTCTCCTTGCTCTTCCATGACCCTACCTGTTGAAACTTGCTCGTAGGGAAAGACAGATGCTTTGCATGCCGGGTGGGCCTGCCGCTCAACAGGTCACAATTCACGACGCGCATGCTGGGGGTCGTCAAAAACTCGATGCCGTCAGCAAGCCTCCTATGCCCGCAGATGGATGCCCTGCTGTGCAGCGGGCTTTTGTCAATGCTGTCACACTGGTGCTGCTGTCTTGAAAGCGGGCAGCAGCAAGGCGGCCTTTTCGATCAACGGTGTCCTTCTCAACTGCCTGCAGCGCGTCTTCGTCGACACTGTCGTGTCGGTGGTGTTGTCATGAAGGCGGGTGGTTGTCAGGCTGACACCTCAACGATTCATTTCGAAAGGACTTTTGTTGCGCGACTGGCTGCAGCGCGCCTTTGTCAACGCCGTCATGCCGGTGGTGTCGGCGACGGTGCGGCACTTCGAGGCGGGGGAGGCGGGCCACGAGAAGTTGGACCCCGCGGTGCGGAAGGCGCTGCGGCGGCGGGCGCGCCGAAAGCAGGAAGCAACAGCCGTCCGCCCGCCCGGCGAGGCCGCGGAGCAGGACACCATGTTCAAGGTGCGTGGGGAGTGCTTTGCGTTTGGTATTGATCGTCATCCAACACTCATGATGTTGTTGCAAGGCGCTGCGGCGGAAGCAGGAAGCAATGGCCCTCCGCCCACCCGGCGGGGTCGGCCGTCTGAAGAGAAGCAGACTTTGGCGAGGCTTCACATGTAGAGGCCACGGCGCCGCAGCCTGCCACTTTGAGGTGCAGGTGTGCGAGCAGCAGGAGCCTACTGCATGGTCGGTATCTCTCAGAACGGCATGTGCAAAAACCCACAGCAGACGAACCATGTGACGAACTTCTGAGCAACATACTGTTGTTCATGATTATAGGGCTTCACGACGAGGGACCGCCGGAAGCCGCACATCGTCAAGGCCGATGAGGAAGCAGACGCCATCGCTGCCCAGCTCACAGACGCTGAGACCGAAGGTTCGTGTTGCGCTGAAATCTGGAATGGCACCGGTCGTCACTCTGCATCACACTGGCTGACTTCTGCATCCCGTTCAGAGGTCCACAGACAGCAGAATTTGTCAGTGTGGATGCAGGGGGGCACATCAGTGTCACAGCACGCTTCCGCGGGCTGCCAATTCAGCGTGCTTCTTCTCATACTGAAGGCAAGGTCGAGGAGGACACCGCCATCCTGGGGGACGTGATGATGGACGAGGAGCAGCTCCAGCTGCTGGCACCCGCGTTGTCGAATTTTGGATGCGTGATGACGTCACCATCTTGCTGCAGGCGAGGACGAGGACGCCTCTGTCATCCTGGCCGATGTCATAAAGGACGGGGAGCAGTTCCAGCTGCTGGTGGCGACGGGGCGGGCGCTGGTGCGGCAGGGCGAGCCTGCCGAGGCGCGCGCGCTCTGCGACGCCTGCCTCGCGCTTTTTGCCAAGTGCGTCCTGCATTGGGCATAATTATTTGTTTTCGCACCAGTTGAATTGCTGGAGTGCCAACGGAAGCAGAACATGCAAGCCAGAATGTCAACAGCAAGTCCAGCATCCGCCTGGCACAGCAGCAGGCGCCTAGCTGAGCGCGAGCCCATCTCTGGGTCTTGCTGCCGGAGCTCTTCAATGTCGCCAGGCACGAAGTGCTTGCGCAGGCGGTGGACGGACAAGAGCCGGCGGGACATGGTGCGCGCGGTTGCGGCGGAGGCGGCACTGGCGTCAGGCGACCCTGCGGCTGCGCTGGCGCACATCAAACCCGTCGCGCAGCGATGGCCGCATTCCTGCACCGTCTGGGCCACCTTTGCCAGGTGCGCCTCTCCGAGTGTGTGGTTACGGAAATATTCGAAAGCCAGAATCTGCCACCAAACCGTCGCGCAGCGATGGCCGCACTCCCGCACCCTGTGGGCCACCTTCGCCAGATCAAGTCCGGCAGCGGCTCCTGAATAACTCCCCCGAAATTGGTCCACAAGCCACCTGCCTGTGCGGCAGTTATCGCCTCTGATTGTGGGCTGGCCGGCCTGATGCGCGGCACTAAGTTTTTATCCGTTCAGCCAGCCAAATCCTAGGTCGCCTCCGTCCGCTTGAGCATACGCTGTTCAAGCTGGAACCGCAATCCTTGTCCACAGACGTGTTGCTGCCGAGGCAAAGGCTGGGTTGGTGGCAGGGTCCTTTGATGCTTGCAACTGCAGCTTCCTGGCAGAAGGTGTGTTGTGTCGTCGGCACCTTGTATCATTTGCATTGTTGCTCAACATCATACACAAAACTGCGCAGGATCCTGGGAGCGATGGGCGCCATCCTGCACACCAGCAAGTTCATCCGGCTGCAGCGGCACAAGCACCCCACCTCCGTGCCGCTCATGATGCTGCTGGGCCACTGCAACTGCTCCCAGGTGTGTTGCGTGCGCAATGCTGCATGGGCGTATTGACCCCACCCGAACGGAGTCCAGATCGAACGCCTGATCGTGTCCGATGTGCAGCAAAGTTGTGCGTTGCCCACGTGTGCTGAAGGCAGCATGGTGCACACTGATGGCAGTTCGGATGCGATGTCCTGCACCTTGAGCGTTCTCCCGTACTGACTCAGTTCGCGCCTTCTTGTGGCGCAGGGGACGTATGCGGAGGCGCTGGGGCAGTACTTCCACGCGTACCGGCAGCTGCCCACCGAGCCTCTGGTGCTGCTGTGCCTCGGCGTCACCTTTGCCAACCAGGTGCACCCCTGCCTTGGAGGACCTGCGCTGCGACATTCTTCCCGCTCTCGAGCTGAGCGCAGAATGCATAGTTCGCCTCGCCTGCCCAGACGGTGGGGCGCTGTGCAGCTGACTTGGCCAGGGTGTCTCGTCCCCGCCTGACTGCACTAGACCCGGTTCTGGCGCTTGACGACAGCCGCTGCTACAGCCGCGTGCTGCAGGCATCAGTTCTTCCAGAGCTGTTTGTGAATGCGCACATCGCGCAGGCAGTAACCAAGAAGGTTGGACGACCGGCTCTGGGCGGACATATCGACTGGTCTTGGATAAATGACTGGTCACGAATAATCACTGTCTGCTCAAGCTTGAACTAGCCTCGGCAGTTTGGAGTGTGTGCAGGCGATGACCAAGAAGGTGGGCGACCGGCACTGGGCGGTGCTGCAGGCGTTCGCCTTCCTGCGCGAGTACGGCGCCCTGCGCGGCTGCGCCCAGGCGAGTCTGGGGCCCCCCCAGCCTGGCGGCTGCAACAACACCATGCCCCTTTCTCCATCAGCACCTCGTCATGGCGACGCACGGCGGAGCCTTTTGTGTGGACGGAAGTAGTGCACATCTGCGGCCCAGCTCGACAGCCGGCGGCCGCGCGTCGCTGCGTCGCGGCAGTTCTAGGCTTCAGTTTTGCTGTGCCTGGTGTTTGCAGTGGACCTGGAGCGGCACTCTGTATGGAAGTCTAGTCGTCGGCTCTATGGAAGCCTCAACATGCGATTCATCTCAACATCAAATGTACAGGCGGCTGCGTGTCACATGTGGCGCGTAAGTAATCATCTCAATGCAATTTGCAGGAGGCTGCATACAACATGGGGCGCGCGGCGCAGCAGCTGGGCCTGATGCACCTGGCGGTCCCCCTCTACGAACGCGCCCTCGCGTACGTCCTTGCATGATTCTCTTGCCCCATACAGCTATGATCCGGGCTGCAGATCCCCGTTCTGCCCGCTCGCACGCGTCTGCAACCAGAGTGTGCACGGCCCCAGGCAGCGCTGCACCAATTTGCCCTTGTTGCTCAGGCCCCCTTGCGGAAGCTGTCAGTGGGCAGCACAGCCGGCTCCTGGCGCACGCCATCGTATGCCAAATCGTACACGGCGCATGGCATGAGGCGTGTGTGCCCGCAGCTCTTGTGTGCTGCGATGCCGGAACGAGCCCAAGACGCCGGGGGCGGGCGCGCGTCGAGGCATTTCCAAAGACTGGTGTTTATCTGCAACGGGTACTGAAAGAGGTGTATTGAAACAGAAGATAACGATACATCTTCAACCGCTTTCTAGGACGGAGCCGGAGACGCCGGGGGCGGACGTGCGGCGGGAGGCGGCGCACAACCTGGCGCTCATCTACCGGCGCAGCGGCTCGGAGCAGCTGGCCCGCAAGGTGTTGCGCGCGCACTTCACCGTGTGACGCAGTCAGTGAAGGATGCGGCGGCAGTGCGGCACCGTGTCAGAAACCCTCCGGCCACTACCGCAAATTCATACGTCAAGGTTTCTAAATGGCATTGAGGCCGATGTTGTCGCACGTCGAACATCGTACAGTATCAGTCAAGTCCAGCTGGTGCTTGCTCGACCTGTAAGATTGCTGTCTAGGTGAGTGAGTCAGGGAGTGACACGCATGTGGTGGTGCCGGCCTTGCGGCACATGTAGGCTTGGCACGTGCCACACAGCGGCTAGAAGCTGCATCAATCAGAGAGTTGAAGCATGCCTGACAATGGAAGTGCAAACAATTTGCAAATGTAAAGATCGCCAATATGCGCAGGCATGGCATCGAGTGCTGCCATTCTCAGACTCTATTCTACAGGCCTGTGTTCTCCTGCTCAACAGCAGGAGCTTTGGGCAACATGTGATATTTATCATCGGCATACAAACATTCGCATTCGCCGTTGTTTGTCAGCTGCCACACAGCAGCTGCTATCGCCCTCCCTTCTTGCCCGGCCGTTTGCCGCAGCCCACCTTTGCCGCCTTCTGCTGCTGCTTCGCCTCCTCCTCTTCCTGCAAATGTCAGTCCGTGCAATAAACGGAGCACTTCCGAGGGCATTCCTTTTGTCTTTGGCAGTAGCGGCACATCGTGAGCCTTTCACAGGATGCGCTTGATAGTGGGATGAAGGCCGATTGATATGGACAGGAGGACACATCAACAAGCTCAGTGGTTACTAGGTGCAGCACTCACCCTGATGAGCTCGGCCATAAAGTCGTCGACGCTAGCGGCGCCGCCGGCCGCCGCCGTGGCCACCTGCGGCGCGCTGCTCTTGCCGCCCGCCCGCTGCGCCTGGCTCAGCAGCGACTGCGCGGCGTCAGCCACAGCTTCAACGTCCAACCGGATGCCGCTGGCGAGCTGCTGCGGCAGCGCGCTCAGTGCCAAAGCTGCATTCGGCCACCCGGCGGCTGCGCCCTGCAGCGCCTTGCGGCAGGCGGCGTCACCGCCGCGGCAGCCGGCCGCCACCACCGCTAGCGCCCCGCAGGCCTCCCGCACGGCGTCGTCCCTGAGAGGTGGTTTCCAACAGTGAGTCCGCATGCAGACAACCCTTTGTGCGACTTCTTCAGCTCCTCAATGTTCGTGCACAAGAGTTGAGCCACGTTCTTCCGTGTTTGAGAGCAGAACTGAGCAGCGGTCATTGAGGGCGATACCTGAAGGCCGCAGGCATTGCCGCGGCGGCCGGCAGTGCCGCAACCAGCGCCGTAGCGGCGCCGCCCCGCAGCGCGGCCCTCCGCACGCAGGCCGCCGCTGCAGCACTGCCGCCGGGCCCAGCTGCTGCGGGGCCGCCGGACGCGTCTGCCGCAGTTGCGTCACCCGCGGCGGCGGCGGCCGGAGCCAACGCACCGCTGTCGTCCGCCAGCATGCCGCACAGGACGCCGGCGGCGGTGGCGAGCGCCCGCTGCCGCCGCTCCACCGCCAGGGTAGCCTCCTTGGACGGCGGGCCGGCTGGCGGCGGCTGCCGCACAGCGAAGCCCAGGGCCGAAGCCGCCGCGGCCGCCGCGCCCGAGGCCAGCGCGTCTGAGGGAGGGGTTTGCAAACCCGCTGCGCCGGCGTCGGCGCCGGCCGGCCAGCCCTCCAGCCAGCCCGCGGCGGCAAAGACGGCATACGCAGCGGCGTACTCGAACTCCACGTCTGCCGCCTCGCCGGCCGGCCGCAGCTGCCAGCCCAGGTAGTCGCCGAGCGCCGCCAGGGCGCCGTGGGCCGCCAGATACTCAGCGGGGTCGCTGTGAGACAATGAAGCTCGATGTGTTGCCGCCGTGAGTTCAGAGGAAGAGGAAGAGCAATGCAGGAAGCCAAGAACAGGTGCCGCTAACCAACAGGCATGTCACAGCAGAGCTGTATGGAGCTGTGGCGATAAACAGACAGACTGCGTCGAGATCTGCGAACCGAGATTGAGGGCACAAGCCTTACAGGGCAGCACCTGCGCAGCCGGCGGCTGGTGTGCTTGTTCAGAAGCTGCAAACAGGTGTTGGCAACCACTGCCGCCGCCGAGTGCGCCACCATCGCCACATGCTGCTGCAGCGTCTCCTGCCGGCAGTCCGCGGCGCCGCACAGCGGAATGACTGTCGTGACGTCCAGCACTATGCTGGCATCGCCGCGCAACCTGCGGTGATGCATTTCTTTTCTCGTTCTTGTTCCCCCCATTGTGGTATGTCTTCTGAAGCTGGTATGCTGCATATAGCGGGTGCTATAGGCACCCACTTTCTGTTCTTGTGTCGGGCTACAGCGGTACCGCATGACCCTGTTATGTCTCAGTTGCCGCCAGGCTGGCAGCAGGTGTGCTGTGTCTCAGGGCAGCGCGCAGACTGCAGCCGCAGCTGTCGAGACCAGTGACCAGGCTGAAGGGGGTGGGAGTCGCAACATGCTACAGAGACAAAGGTGTGAAGGCAAGGAAGCTCACCAGGCACCGCACTGCCGCAGCGCCGCCACCGGCGTCGCCAGGCGCTGCCGCAGGCTGCAAGCGTCGCCTGCGCGCACCGTCGCCACGCTGCAGGCGTCGCGCAGCAGCGGCGCCAGCGCCGCCATGCGCGCGAGCGTCGGCGGCGCCTGCAGCAGCTGCGCGCTCGCCGCGCTCTCGCAGCACCGCCGGAGCTGGGCGGAGGCGCCCGCGGCGCAGTCGGCGACCGCCGCCCGTGGCGCGGCCGCCGCTGCCGCCCGCGGCAGCCGCCCGGCCGCCAGCAGCGCCCCCACGAGCGCTGGGCAGGCCGGCACCTGCGCCGCCCGCTCGGCCAGCTGCCGCAGCAGCGCCGCGGCCGCCGCCGGCTCCAGCTGCGCGGCGGCGCCGCTGAGTGCATCTGCCGCCGCCAGGCTGGCGCCCAGGCCCGCCACCAGCGCCGCCTCGAAGGCCCGGTCCTTGGCGCTGATGCCGCCGCCGCCGCCGCCGCTATCGGGCCTCAACGTCAGCTCGTCACCGAGCGTGTTGCCGAGCCGCTCCGCCAGGCGCAGCAGCTGGGCCCGGCAGCCGGGCTCGCTCGCGAGGCGCGCCCACAGCCCCGGGACCTCGTGCTCGTGGAACACCGCCGCTGCCAGGCGTCCGATGTCCGCCAAGAAAGCGCGCTGGGCGGCCGTGTCCGCCGGTCTCGCCGTGGCCGCCGGCAGGAGTTGCAGCAGCGCCAGCGCGGCGGCCTCGCACGCCGCGGGGCTGGGTAGCCGCTCCGCGGCCGCGCTCGCCCGCAGCACCGCCGGCAGCAGCGTGCACGCGGCGGTCGGCGCCTGGCGCGCCGCCAGCGTCGCGGCAAAGCCTTCGCGCTGCAGCGCCTTGGCCAGCCGGGGCGCCAGGGCAGCGATCGCGATGTCGTCGTCTGTTGCCGACGGCCGCGCTCTGCGGGGCTGTGGCTGTGCCGGCCGGGCGCCGCCGCCATGGCCGAATCGGCACGCCGCCGCGCGCTCGCCGCCGCGCGCAGCCGTCCCCGCCGCCTGCCGCCTCGCTGCCACCGCTCTGCCGCCTCTGGCGCCGGACGCCGTCGTCGTCTCTGGCGCTTCCCTCCTGCCGCTCCACCGGCCCTTGCGCTCGACCATGATGCTGATTGCCGCGAAGCAGTCCGCCGCGATCGTCTCCTTTTTGCGTTCCATCAGCGCCGCCAGCTGTGTCAGGATCTCGAGGAACTGGGTGTCGCCTGTGGCCAGTTCTGATCTGTACGACATCGCGTGCCTGCATGAGGGCATTGGAACCGCTCCAGCTGTCACGAACAGACGGCCCTGTTCTGTTCTGCCGTGCTGATCAAAAGTTTGGTGACTCAGATCATGCACTAAGTAGGTAAACTGAGTGGGTACAAATGCCAGTCTGCAACCCGGCAAGTTGGACAGTATCAGCCTGCAGGGCTGGCGAGGTCGGTTGAGCAAGCTTGGGTGTTGCCGAGAACTCCCTCACGGTCGCTGCATACAGAGTCCCGCCGATCACTGCGCACCTGGCCTGCAGAGTGCGCATTCGTTGAGCTGCACTGTCCTCCAGATTTCGAAGCAGCGCCTCTGGCGGGGTGCAGTTGCGCCACAATGCCGCAAAATGGTTGAGTTCCAGCACTTCGTCTTTCGTCTGCTCCAAGCCAGCACGATGGTGCAATACGAGGCGCTCGAACGCCTGCGGCCCAAATTGCCTGCAAGCGCAGGGGACAACTCTCTTCCATGCCTGGCCGCTATCCAACAGCCTGCGGCCGCGTTCCACTTGAAACGAAACAGAGCGGCAATCATAGTGCAAGCTAGCTCGCGAATATCCAGGCGTACTGTTGAACGCGCGTCTTGATGTTGACTTGCTTCTGCTTCTGCATGGTGACACCGGTGCACCGCACGGGCGCACACAGGGCAAGGTCCTTCGGCCTATGCGCCCCCACTCATGTTTACGCCCTGCGACTCCAGTCGAAGCCAATATCAGTGAGTCAGCAGCGACTGGGCGAAACCAGATTCATGCATCGCAGCGCTGCGTTGGTGCATTTGGGAGAGACGGTCAAACAGATATTCGAGCGTGTCTACATGATTCGCCCACCAGCTAGAGTCCTGGGAATGATTGTAGGCGGATGTTCAGATCGTGATTCGCTGCGAGCTGGGTCACGCTCAGTGAGATTGACCCTGAAAGGATGTTGCCGTCGAAGAGCTGTGGGCGGGCGTGCGTGCGAAATGCAGATCCCACTCAGCTGTCAGGCGGAGCTGCTCAGGCGGGAACAGCGGAAAATTGGGAACAGCGGAAAATTGCGCAATTCATGACAGCGAAGCATGTACGGCAAACTTCAGGGTTTGGCCGTGGCCCAACACCAGCGTGGGCAGAGTAACTAAGTGGTTAGTAACACCCTATGTTAATAACACGTTAATAACACTTAATAACATGGACAATGTTCAGAACCTGCTTATTAATAACATATGTTCGGTTATTAACCTTCC
>JAABUL010007173.1_pt1 | contig 12219 bp, 13 predicted proteins | sample 5559151 | NCBI WGS metagenome assembly JAABUL01 (sample SAMN10711876, study PRJNA513368) | rock metagenome | isolation source: Antarctica rocks | place: Antarctica: Victoria Land, Pudding Butte sud | reverse complement strand
AGCGATGGGTCGGAAGGGGCGGTTTGTGTGGGTGTCATTATCCAGTCGTGGGGTGTGGAGGAGGTGAGGGTTGATTCGGAGATGTCACGCTTGTGGGTACGAGTCTTGGAGATGGGGAGGGTGTCGTGTTCGGTTAGGAGAAGAGGCGAGGAACTAGGGTCGGTGTAGGGTGGTGAGGGTGGTAAGGGCGAGATGGGGCTGTGGAAGGAGTGGAAGGAGTCCATGCTTGAGGAGATGGAGGATGAGTCTTTGTCCAGCTTCAAGGGGATGGGTATTGTTGGCGTGGGTTTTGACCGGGGAATCACCGTCAATGATAGCTGTGGGGGCGCTGTTATTGCTCGTCCATGGCTCAATAATTTGGGGCGTGTCGGTGTCTTCAATTCGTCGAGCTCGTCATCGCCAGGGCCGAACAGAGCTGCAGGCCTGTCGTCAAAGTTATCTGCAGCCTCGCTGCTGTCGATATTTCTTGGAGTCACCGCAGTGCTGATCCTGGACGCACTTTTTTCTTCATCGGTACTTTGGGACTGGCTGGACTCTCCAGTCTCCGCATTTCGGGACTCTCGATCACTGTGGTCCCTGGTATATGGTTCACCATTCGGTGATCCTAACTCGAGTTCCGGGTCGGAAGCTCGAAGTGTCGTAGAATGTGATGGCCTCCTAGGCTTCCATGGCCGTTTTCGTATAGGCGTGGTTGGAGGCTCGGGTAGGTCAACTGTGAATCCTCGCTGGAATGGGCATGCCGTCACTTCGTATTGGAGCAGCTTTGCCAATACGTCCTTCAACGTCACTGCCTTCTGATGCTCTTCTTCGGTGGCAGTGGGCAGCTCGACACGATAGTAGGCATCCGGGCCAACTTTCAAGACAAACTTCGCCTCGCCGTCAACGCACCAGCATTGTGACTTTGGTAGTATAGGCCGCAAGATACTGCCCGCGTTGAGGAAGGCGATTTCGAGAACTCGATAAATTCGCAATGGTCCTTATTAGAGGCGGAGCTTTAGCTTTGATTTTACTCAGAAGGACTTTCGGCTTACCTGCAGCTATCGTCCGTTCTGTAAGTGAAGCCCAGGGGAGAACTCCCACAGGCTCGTCCAGTGTGTCATTGTGATTATTCCCCGAGCTTCTGGGCCGCTTGACTCCACAGCTGAAGGAGACGATTCTACAGCGATCTTGTGCGAATAGAGTCTCTGCTCCTTGGGCCTGTGCGTCACGTATCGGTGTCGGCACTCTCGGATAGCCAGCGAGTCTTGTTGGTGCTGTAAAAGCGCGGCGGATAATAGGTGGGGACTTCGCGTTGTCCCGGGTCGAAGGCGCTGTAGCGATGTCCATAGCGGCCACGTCACACGCTCTTTTGTGGGTCCTTGATATGCATGTCCACGTCTCTGCTGTACAGCCAAGGTGAGCTGGATAAGTTATCCAAGAGCTAATATGATGCTGGGTGTTGTCGTCCGAAGCCGAAAGTGTTGTTGCAAGGGCAGCTGAATGAGGGAAGGCGCAACCGCGTTCTCATCTGTGCATCCTTCCTGACTCTCTTTATTCGATGAATCATCAACTACCCATGTAAGGAGAGCATTGTACACGCCTGACTTATCCAGCTGTCGCTTCAATGCATTCACGATCGTTGCTTCAAGTTCCGAGGGTTGGATTTGCAGCATTTGCACTCATCGAGACCTAGGTTTCGCCAGCAATATATCTCTATAATGCCGAATCTTTCCTTGGCTCAAGGACAGGATCGGAACCGGCACTTGATGCTCGAGTAACCTCTAAAGGGTTTCATGAGGCAAGTAAAGTAGACTTCTCATCCGATGAACGACTAGGCACGGTGCGTTATCTGATCCTCCACCGGTAGTGTGTATTTGCACGAAGAAGCTCACAGAGAACGCTTTTCATTTTTCCTATATCTATCGTCACGATTTCCCTGTAATCCTTCTGCAGGAGTCTGCTTTCACTCAATTTCTGCTCTGCTACGGGATACCGGCCAATCCTGGGTATGGGAGACAGAGGTGGCTCTCTGCAACGCTTTGGTTGCATGCAGTCCATGTGTGAAGGGCTGAACAGACTTTGCTCAAGCTGAAATGACCCATGGTAGCCTCATAGGCGTTGAGTAAGATCCGTTATGCTTGGCTCTCAAAGTGGAATTTGTCGACTTTGGTTGTCATTGCTGCTAGATAGCTCCACTATCACGCTACGAGCGTAACTTCCCTATGTACGTTTACTAGGTACCTTCTTAGTCCCAACGTTGGCATCTAAGGTATCTAAGGAACTCAAGAAAACTTTGAACTGCGCCTAATATCTAGCTACTTACAATCTGTTCCTGGTCCCCAGACTCTTCAAACGTCTTAGTACACCTGCATTTCGTTGGTAGAATACAGCACTGTCAGGGATTCATCTCTTCCTTCATAATCAATATGGCTTTGCAGGCAGATCTCCTGCAGAAGAAACTGCGCTTCAAAACTTACAGGAGTGCATAGCATCTAAAACGATACTATCAATCTTAACAACATTAGCTTAGCATAGGCTAATTTTATGAACTCGTACTATTGTCTCAAAACATTCTTGCGGCACGACCCCCTTTCTCCAACGGCATTCAACTCAACAACTTTGTTTCCTATAAGCCCGGCCAAGGTGGTTCAGATCGCATGGGTACACTTCAAAACGAGCTCATTATATGTAAGATGTATGCTGAGGAGCTCGACCAACACATCCATCCAATGAAGCACGAGGCTTATCAGGAATTAATAATGACAGTCATCATCGAGAGGTATCGTGCGATAAAATGGATAGAAAACCTGCGGCGGCGAGATAGGGATCACAAAGTGTCGAGCTCAGCAAGCAATTGCGTTTCTTCAAAGTCTTCACAGTATATAAAGATTCACGTCCCCATGCAGGAGTGGTTGACAGCTCGTTTTGACCAGTACCTTGTTAGGCTCCTGGACATTAAGTGTCTTACTCATTGTCCACATCTTATCCTAACAACTCATTTTTGACTGGGTAATCCAAGCAAAGCTGACATATTTCGTCTCTCAATACCTGTTTTACGAAGCTTGTCTCAAGTGGTGATCATATGCTTGGGCTGCCACTACTATAGTACTGGCACTTATCCTCCCTTAGTATGGCTGGGCGGCTTTAGTATCCACCATCGAGCGCTTATTTCCGAGAGAAGAGATTCGACTTGACGACGTTCTTCCATCTGCCTTTGACTTCGATGGAGGGAAAAGCAAAATCCAAAATCGATTGGTCTTAAGGCGAAGGTCTTACATTAAATTCACAGCGTCGTGCAAATGTACATCCAGCTTAATCAACCATGAATTGCTCGTACAGCTTGTCTTCTTTAAGCATCTGCTTGAGCTTAGCAAAAACAAGATCCTTAACCATCAGTTCCCTCTTATCATCCTCTACTCTCTCTCTCATCCACGTGGTCGCGTTATATGGTCGAGCGATCGTCCCGTATGGTACTTGAGTGGCCCTATTGGCCATCAGATCGCTCTGAATATCTACTTCTTTCTCTTCTTCATCTCAGCTTTCGATGTTGGGCGCTCTTCCTCTAGCTCCTCTTCAATCTTCTGGACTTCATGACTCTCAGCCTGGCCTTCTCAGCCTGCAGTTTCGTGTAGCCTTCTGAGTCTTTCTTGGCCAACCAAACTAGGATCTCTTTTTGCCACAAGATGGCCATATGCTTGTACTCCTCGTACACACGCTCGAATATATATTATAAAAACCCCAGAATGTCCCACAAGCTTGTGGGACTGGTGCACTATGTATAAGGCCAAAATCGCGAGGTCCATTGGGCCTCCATAGCAAGATCGAGTCTCGTTGTCCTAAGGCAGGGCCGGCGCCGAGATCCGCTGAGTTTACATGCCGTTTGCTAATGGCGTTCTGATCTGCCAAGGCCAGAGCCTTGAACGCATCCAGGCGAGGGTGCATTCAAGTATGGTGAGACGACGTTGTTCTTGTAGCGCTGTCACTTTGTCCAGGTCTGTCGAATCCGTTTTCATCGCGCAATGTCGATGCTGTTTTCTCAACCTCTTCTGGCAGTTGCATTAACACCACATCTTGAGATCTTCTGCTTCAAGCATCTCTGGGTGCACATGGTAGCTTACTTGAGGAGCTTCTTGTACGTCCGCATTGAAAGCTGGAAGCAATTGAGATGCTTCTCATCTTGGGACTCCAAATACTACTGATGCGCAAGTTGCATCACTGCACGTGATATATTCTGTGGTAGACGGAAATTGACTGCTCAGTTATTCCACGAGTATATCGGAATCTTGCTATTTCAGAGCCGTAGCCGGAATCGAGTCTGTGCCAAATCCAAATCCTATAAAGAAAAGAGTCTGCGAAACAAAAACGCTTCTGCGCACTCCTCTGATATCTCCTGAGAGTCGTTACCGTGCCAATAATAGTCCGTGTCTTCCATGAACAGCACATAGCAGGCAGATGTTGCTTCAAGATGTGTAAGAGGCTGATCACAACCTAAATATTACTCTTGGCTTCGATCAACCTCGAAGAGACCTAATCATTCGAAGGCTTTTACAATAACAGCGATGGGAACAAGCTGCCAATACAACTTGAGATGTATAAACCTCTGTGGGAAATCCTTCCCGAGAAAGAATGCTGCTATTAAAGGACTGAAAATCATATGATGTCAGTCACGGAAGTGTACTCTCAGATCTAAATCGTCCTTCTCTCCCAGTTCGACTCTCGTCAGACAGCTTGGAGATCATTCATCACTTGTTTTCAGTTGGTAGACTGACGACTCTTATCCACCCAAAAAGCCATGTGACGCACTATCTTTCGATACCGCACGAGATTCTTCTTTGAGTCGTTGTCATCCTTATCATCGTTAAATTGTCTTTGAGTAACATTGCTCGGTTGGAAATCGTGGTCTGCTGCTGCTTGTTATAAATGTAGCTGCTCTTTCTCTTCGACCATCAACTCTCTGCCAACCATGTGCGACGAGAGGCGTCAGAAACAGATTCGGTGGCTCAATTGTCCTACCAGAGGAAGAGAATCTTATATCGGACTAGTATGAGTAAAGATTGGCGACAGAATTATTCAATATATATGTAAAAGAAGCACGATAATATTAATGGTTGGTCATAATTGATGCCGAAAGATTGACCTGATTCAGGTCTCGACGTGCTGTATGCTTTGTACAGATCCAATGCTAGCAAGTCGAGGAATGCCGTCAAACCGGTATTTTCAATGTAGCACTCCGTGAATATGCTTTTTCGAAATGATAGGGGTGAGACAATCTTGAGAAGTTCTTGCACTCGTCTTTAAGTAAATCGCATCTATAAGCTCGGTTTCCTTACAAGCCACCAGACGCTGTGCGAGAAATACAAGGTGAAGAAACCGGAGGCAGCAGCAAATGGATGTAAAGAGAACAAGCGTGCATTTGAGGCCGGCATTACATAGGCTAACCGTAGCCTTGAGCTATATAAGGAGTCTCTTGAGCGTGATGGGGAATGCCGAATCTTATCAGCTAACATCGCGGACTGGACTTTTGGAGGTCTGGTAGTAAACTCGAATTATATCTATAAGAAGCGGAACCAGTGCGGTTTGTAGCCACTTCTGCTTGCTGTCTCAGAGGCAACATCTATAGCCCTGTATGAAGTCAGTTAAGGGTAAGTGATGAGCGACAAATTTTGATGTCATGGGTCACGTGCTCCATGTCTTCAACACTGACGCGGAAAAGAGATGCCATGCTAAATAAATCAGAATAGCAAAAGCAAGCGAAGTCGCTAGACCTGAATGTTTCTCTGGAGTTCTATGAACGGCTAGGAGCTCTCGAGGTGCTACCGTACTGAACTAGACGACTTCGCGTGTGACACTCCACTTTCTTTTGTAGTACATATTCATAATCTTGAAGAGTGATCAGTCCTAGCGCTATTGTTTGTCTCTACGTGGCTGGCTTAATTGTATTGTGTGTAGGCGAGCAATTCTTCCTCTCTGGTTTTAGCGCCAGCGTCGAATGCAAGGCGATGTCTAGCTCTGATATCATGACGAAGTCCCCTTATCACCGCTTGAACCTGATGCTTGTAAAAAACCACTGCGACAAATGTTCAATATTATTCGTCAGCTGTCACTAAATTAAAAGGAGATCTAACGTTCAAGCGCCAAAGCGGTCCAAAGGCGATCAGCAATTCCAAGATCAGATCCGAATCCAGAGTACAGCGCCGAGATTGGTCAGCCTGATAGTCAATTATAGGAATAGCTGCAGGAGGTCGTGAAGAACCCGACCCCACCCTCTGAACTCCTTCACGCGTGAAGAGGTGTGCCGGAGTGCGGCCAGCGCCATGATGCTGGGATATACAGCCAAAACCATATTTTTGGCCCGGATCCGCAAATCTGGCTCAGCCTGGCAAGTCGCTCTGGATCCGGCCTGTATATGTGTTTTAGTATTCTCTTTTCACACATACTCTCCGATTGCTTGAAAGGACTTCTGTTCAGCTATGGGACTACATGAATTCGGCATAAGCAATTGCAGCAATCCCCGGTGGAGTGCCGTGCCGAGTGGTCGTGAAACATGGGGTCCTGTGCAGAATTGTTTGCTCACTAGGACTTTCCGTATACAGTGCGATCCATCCCAATGTCTTTCACCGAGATTGCGGGCGGTGGGCAGGAGTTTTCATCAGGTGCAAATGGCTAGTAGTTGCCCAACTGGCGCCTGAGTTCATTGTCTTCAAAACCCGGTCTCAACAGCGATAAGCGGTCAGGATGGCTCGCATGTTTCAGAGACTCAATGGACAAGAAGAACCCAGTTCTCGCATCCAGACTTTATGGGCGCATTCCTGGCCAAGAGTTTGTATCTTCGACCCAGAGAGACCCGAACGGCAAGAAATCTGAGATGGTCAGCGGCAAAGGGGCTTCAAAACCCTGTAGTCAGCCACGCATTCTTCCTAGAACCTAAACGGCATGAAAGTAGTCCCTTTCGCTCTGTCATGTCTTCGCTTCTTTCAATAGTTCTGTGACAGTGACTAAGCGGTATCCTTTACGCTTGATCTCGGGGAGCACCTTTCGTAGCATGGGAGCCGTCCAGCTTCTCCTATCGTGGCAGATGATAATTGCCCCAGGCTGCAACATGCTCAAGATATGGCTCGCATTGATACGCCAAAAGCGAATTTGCGGGTCGTGTGGATAGATATTCCCGAGGACCAGCCGATAGCCTAATCTGCCCAACATTTTACGCATTTTTTCGCTAAAGAAGCCTGAGCCTGGTCGGAAATATTTGGGAGGAGGCTCCATATCAACGGCAACGTATGCCTTATGGAGCATTTCTTCCACGGACTGGATCTGTTCCACAAGTGCAGTATTGCTCAAAGATCGAGAAGGCTCGTCGTGCATTGCTATGTCAGGGCCTCCGAATCAGTATCATTCTTTCGACACTGAGGTGGGTAGCAGGAGACTTGCTATAGAAGCAAGGGCTCTTGGAAAGTCTCATGAATCCAGAAATGAGGCCGGCTGGTGAGTGATCAATCCAAAAATACGAACCGTGATTCCCAAGTTCATTTCCATCCCTTATCAAATCTTGGAGCGTCTCCTCATAACCCTCGACTTGCGAGCCAATTATGAAAAACGTTGCAGTCGCGTTGTTTGCTTTCAGAATCTGCATAATTTCTGCGGTGTATTCTGAAGGTCCGTCATCAATGGTAAGTGCAACAACTTTTGATGCCGTGGAAAGGCACCAGAGAACATCGGGCCATCGATGCTGGAAATAACGTTGCAGGATACCAGGCGGTTTGTATATCAACCAGGCGGGCGCGACCAACATGCACATGGCACCCAAAAGAATCAGTACTGTTGCCATCGTCGAGTGATAGGCTCTACATCGAGAATTTTGGTGCAAGGCGAAGAGCCTTCGTAAGAGCTGGAAGAACAAGGCGTTGACAATCAGCGATTCAACGTCGGCTTCTGAGGGAAGAGCAGGTGTACTCAAATGATCGGCTTTTTCAGCGAAAGCGGTACTTGGGCATTCTTCTGCCAATTTTCTGAAGCGGATACGCCATGCTTTTGTGCAGCGAAAGCGGAAAACAATGTTTACTAGATAAATGCATAGTTATCTTCCACGATGGAACGCGGCTAGAGAAAGCTCGAGGCCCAAGGCTTGGCAGGCAACTATAACCGATGCTGCTATAACTCTCAGAATAGCCACTGGGATATCGATCTATGGCGAGCCACTTAGGTTGGGGTGCTTGTCGTCCATCATAACTACAAAGACAAAGTAAGCGAACTCCATGCCAACGAACAACGTACGACGGCAAGACATTTCCTCTCGATTCGTTGGCACCTAGCAAGAGACTCTAGCGGATCCGAAGGTTGTCATATGAGAAGTTCGAAGAATTCGGCACAGCACATGCCTCCTCAGATAGCCATAACCTGAAGTAGGACCCATGTACATCGGAGAACGCTATGCGTGTGATATACGCATTATCTTCTCCTCCAGCTCATTGAAGCAGGAACACATTGTTCTTGAAGGTACATGGCACGAAGACACAGGCTTCGCAAACCATCATAAAGTCTAAGCCAGCGCAACAATGGACGCCCACGAGCACTATCTCCCTTTCGCTGCGTCTCCATGCCCATCTGGAGACCTCTCCAGCTATCAGAGGATCAGGTATTGGGACGAGACTACTGTTCACGATTGCTTGTGGGAAAACATCGGACTGGATAGCTCTCGCGGGGCTGTCATCGAGGGTCACGTTGGGCCCAAAAACCCCTTATTTATATCTTGCGAGAATGGTGAGAACAAGATTACCGGAGAGTCTGAGCCCACCTGGGTGAGAATATCTGCTATAGACTACTTTGTCGAATCCGTTCCAATCGAGTTATATCATCCAGCAATTTGACTTCCTTGAACATTACAGCTGCAATGTTCGCACCCTAGCCGGGGTTCCTCTAGTCAAAAGCCTCGCCCGCGCCTCGAGCTCTACAATACTCGCACTTATGCTTACCGGCAACAATGAAAGATACTCCTGCTGCTGTGGCAAACTGAATTACACTCGCGCCGACGCTGATACCGCCTCCATAGATGAAGATAGCCTTTGTGGGGAACTTTGGAGCAATTGACTGCAATGGAAGCTCCAGTGACCATGGGCAAAGACCATTTTTCCGGCAGTATTGATGTTAACAGCAATATGTAGCCCGTTTCGAAGGAATTATGGTCTCGAATGTTGCATTTAACATCACCGGGGCACGACACGTATGATTCAAAAGCTTCGTATCTCGTTCCCAGAGATAAGCTGAGTCCATTTCTGGAGCATGTCAGTTGCGTTTCGATGCTTCGAAGGCAACGCTATTCAGCTCTCTCAATGACCCTGTCGTCTATAGTATCTCTTTTTACCTGTTTTCCAACCTCCGCAACGGCACCAGCAATGTCGCAGCCAAAAACACTTGGATACTTCTGGATGACTATTCCGTGGTCTTGTATCTTCCTGTCCACTAATTTTGTGGCCACCGCACGACTTTTGATGATGATCTCTCTGTCCCCAGGCTGCTCGTACGTGGCTTCTGCGACTCTTAGGTATTTGCCAGCGGGCGGAATCGATGCTGCTTGGTCCTGGGGTACGGTGACTGCTGTGATGGTCCGGAGGTAGAAGAGAAATTCTAATTCAGTCCTGTTACAGGGTGACAGAATTAAGAGCAATCGTGCATGACAAGTCTTCACTTATCACAAGGCCTGCATAGCTCCTTTGCAAGGTCCAGATGAAATAGAAGCCACCACGACTCGATGAACGCGGTCATAACTTTAGTCTTTCGACTAAGAATCCTTCGGGTGCTTAAGGTACGAGCGTCGAATTGCCGCCATCGTATCCTTTACCAATTTCAATCGACAAGGAGCCCAACCAACAATGGTAGGGATTTCGATGCCAATACATCGCGCTAATCTAGGGGTTTCTGCGGCGAACTCCGTTCGCGCTGCCGTGGTCGTAGTGCGGTACTAGTACCTTCTTGTACAGTAATCACTAATTACAAATCCTCTCTTCTTACCGTTGTAGACCCACGGTAAGTGTGTCTTGGCTTTGTATGGTCCTCCTTACAGTCAAGATCTGCTATTCGGACGTGTTGGCTTTGTTGGTTATGCGCTCCAATTGCATAGTCTTGGTAGCGTCCCTGAAGTTAAAGGTAGAGTACTTAAATTATCTCAAGAGCCGGTATATCTCCTAGTTCTTTTTGCCATATCAGCTGCAAACCTATTCAAGTCGCTTCTGCGTATGCTCCAGAGCCACAGCTACCACACAATAACTTTCACCGTCGTTCCCAATCCCTCACGTAAACCTCCGAATATCATATATCGAACTCTCAGTATGCTCGCCGGATTGCTTCTAATGCTATTTGCATCTGAAATTCGGCCTTCCCCTATCGACCAAAGAGATTTCTTTCCAACTGTCACTGAAAAATCCAATGTTACTTTCCCTCTGCCCGCACGCATCGTTTACGATTTCCCCGCCGACACGTGGATAGAGAACCTCGCAGTGCGCAGCAATGGACAGCTTATCGTGACAAAGGATACCCGGCCACGCATTTACCAAATTGACCCCTTTTGGTCTCACAAGCCCATACTGCTACATATCTACTACCCTTGTGCTACGAATGTCAGTTGACCAGCTCTGGAGCCGGCAACAGAATATCTTTTCCCCTTCTAAAAGAGAAAAGAACATAGAGTAGCTCATGCATCTCAATTGACTTGATTACTGAACAACTAAATGGTCAAGCGTCTGTTTCCTAGCTTTAGGCCCAGCCATCAGTTTAAACGACCTCAGATCTCCTCCCTCCACTCCAACCCATCTTCGGCAAGTACCTGGGCTACACTATTCCCCCCGCCATCTTACCCCTGAGTCCACGGCGTGGCCTCCTCTTTCAAGGGTTATTCACACCTATCGCATCTTCACCTTCCCCCGTTTTCCCCCCACTTCCTCTGGGGAAAGGGGAGTGGGGATCTGTTGCTGAAGACGAGGGCGGAGGTTTTAATGGTTCGTGGAGGCAGACGAGGGGAGCTTGATGAGCGTAGGGTGAGAATGTAGGTCAGGGAGAGTAGGAGCGTTATTCTTCAGGACATGGCTATGTCGGGCTGCGACAGCGGAGCTTTCGGGAACTGTTCACCGGAACGAAGAAAGGTATGGGACCACGAGACCCAAGGAGGTGCACAACCCCGCGAGCTGTAGACAGGAATCGAAACCCGTCAGTTGTTCTGAATATCTTCTCGCTAAACACATCGACCCACCGATCTTGGGGCGACTCTGCATCCATGCCCCAACCCCCACTGAAAATGCAATCCGTTACCGATCTCCGTACATCTCTTAACATCCCCCATCTCGTTCCTGAGACCCCAGCATCATCACCGACTACCCATGCCACCATTACTGGAACTACATTCGACTGCCAGAGTACGCTTCTAGCTCTTCTGGATTTTTCATCGCCCGTCTTCCAAGCTCATCGGACCATTTTATTTTCCATGAATCAGGGGGCATCGGGCCACCAAGAAGGTCCGGGGGCGAGAATTGGGGGGCAAAGACTGATGTTCGAAACGGCGTCGATTGGATCTCCGCACTCTTGCTGGTGGTGGCAGCAAGCAAGGTCGTGACGGCTATGATGGTGGTGGAGTTGGAGCTGTAATTGATTTGGCAGCTGCGGACTGAGTAGTTGGTGCATGAACTTGTACCTTGGTTGCATTTTTTCCAACCAGGAGGTTATCTCAGTAGTTTTCTAGCTCCATGGCTGATGATATCAGTGAAGAAAGGACCTCATGAAGAGGAACCGGTCCATAGCAGCATTGTGAACAAACACAGAGAGACCCACTTTATCAATGGTTTCACGACATGATGCCATTCGAAGTTCCGGTAGAGTCTCTAGTAGCCTTATAGCAAGAGCGCCATCTATGAAGGAATTATGGAAGCTTTATAGCAACAGCGCCATGTATGCCACAAAAAGCCATGCTATGCTCGCTTAACGCTCAAAACCTCAGACCACCCAGGTCTATATGCCTCTATCCTCTATATCACAAATACGTTAAATCGTAAGTCCATCATACTGGAATGCTCCTCTCATGCCTTTGTGCCTTGCCTTATTTATTCCTGTCTCCCCAGAAGCTCCTCCAATCCCACCGTGTCCTCCTAGCCACGAGCAGTACGTACGCGAGCATCCGATACGCCACCACGCAGAGCCCTAAGGCCATCAGATTGAGTCCGGCATTTGCTTCTAGGTTGTAGAGGCTCAATACTTGCT
>JAABUL010007172.1_pt1 | contig 12223 bp, 12 predicted proteins | sample 5559151 | NCBI WGS metagenome assembly JAABUL01 (sample SAMN10711876, study PRJNA513368) | rock metagenome | isolation source: Antarctica rocks | place: Antarctica: Victoria Land, Pudding Butte sud | reverse complement strand
CCCAGCCAGTAGTTGTTGTTGTGATGGTCTAATTGCCGGCCTCACTCCTATCAGACCCTTATAGAAAAGGTCGATCTGTGTGGTATTTGCCATAGTGCAGGCAGAGGCAAACAAGGAGTCCCCACTGGAGAACCATAGATGCTCCCAAGAACCGTTGGCTTCCACTTTTGTGACGAGTTCTTGCCAGATCCGTAAGATAGGTATATGAGCCTGTTGTACTGCCCACGAAAACATCGGCCAGTGAGGGAACGGATCTAAGTCATCGGACAACCCCCACGGTTGCCATGAGAAAGGCAGCGATGGCTGTTTCAAGAGTTGCTTGAGACTGTGTACGCTTTCGGTATCCTCCGAGGAAAAAGCATGGCAGTGATGGTACCAATTAGTCTTGCAGTATTCTAGAAACTCAAAGGAGTTGACCGTAGGTGCATTCGTTGTACCTCTGATCCTTCTCAGCTGATTCTCCGCGTCGAAATCATGGCCGCCTGTATGACGCCTTAAGAGCTCGTTCCAATTTTGTAGCCTAAGGAAATTGAGCCCCGGTAACATGTGTGCGGTTAAAAGTACTGGACGATTCAGACACTGTAGGTTCCTAGAATCGCCAGTGGTTGTGAGTGACCTTTGAAAGTCAGTGAAGCCGAGATATGTAACACACATCTCACCCAAATAGCGATCCGCTTTGCAGGCCTGCATGCTGAATTCGGCAAGTGAGGGCGTTTTCGGGGGTGACTTGAGGAACGCTTGGACAGTGTGGTGTGCTAGCGACAATGTGCTGTCGAAATCATCGAAGACGATAAGGTTGCCACATAGCTTGCTCACTGTTGACGGGCTGAATTTCTGCGAAGGCTCCTTCCAGGACTTCTGACCTGTTGTGATTGTCAAGGCCTCATGCAGCTCGTCGATAGTCATTGGCCGTCGTGCGCAGACAACCCATTTGAATATCTTCTCAACACTTTTAATCTGCTCATCAGGCTTCTGAAGCACTCTTTGTAGAGCTTGCGAATAGATATCTATAATACCCTCTGGAAGCTTTTCAAGCACCTCTGGGACTCGATCGGATGTCTGATCATCCTCGCAAGTGTCGCAGATTGCTTTGATCTGCAGATCTACCCAAAGGAACCTAGTAGGCTCGATCAATTCACTTGTTGAAAGATTTTGCAAAATCTATGAGATGGGTATCGTACATTCCCCTAGCTTTCATTTTCAGAACGTGCTTGATTTTGTCGATCACAACCGGCCCACAGACACGGAGGGAGTCATCTTTCGCCTTTTCCACACGTGAATTGATGAAATTTTCGATCTCGAGGCGAGTATCATGAGCTCGAATGTTGATATGCGTAAGTTGGCCATCACTAAAGAAAATCGGAACATTCACTTCAGGTCGACTGGCAACGAAAAGCTTGATAACGGCTTGACTTTGTTTAATGGCCTTCAAGAAGCGCAGGACCAGCCTTCGATCACCTTGCTCCGCTTCGTTTATGCCGTCAACAAGAATGATCACTTTTTGCTGTGTATTACACAGCTCGAAAAGCAGTGTCTCCAGCTCGTCAACGTCAGGCTCTCTACTCCCGTTTGGCCCAATAAAGATCGCTTCGAGGCGTCGCTGGAGCGTTGGATTTAGTGATTCAGGGCGGAGTACCTGGTGCAAGATGCTCCGCAGAAAGGTACGGGGCGATAGGGATTCCTTTTGTACAGAGTCAAAGAAATAATAGGCGATGACTGTGTCTGTTTTGCCGGCCAGATTCTTCGTCATCTGCTCTACCACATGGCCTCTGATGCAAGCTAGTTGTTAGCAACGCTCTTTGGTATCCTGAGCCAGAGGGACATGTAAAGGCAATAAATGTGTGTCCTTACGTCAGGACTGTCTTTCCGCACCCAGCTGTGATCCAGTCAGCCTAACTCGCAGAAATTCGCAACAAGAGCAGCGTTGGTCAAGGATTCTACCCACTAATTCCCGAACACCAAAGGCATATTGGTAGCGTCTCTTCATTCCATTCTTTGAACCCTGCTCTCTCGAAGAGCCAGACGGCAGTGCCTTGGCAGCGTGTCCTGCATGCCTTGCTTTGACTTCGAGTATAATCATAGCTGAAGACCTGATTACGCAAACGGACTCTTGTACGATCTGCAACGAACGAATAGAAATCAATTAATTACGTCTGGCTAGCAACAATGCTTGGTTAGTACATACCTTCTTCCTTGATGATCTTTTGGATACGAAGCTCCTTGGTTTCCGCTAGGGCAAGCATCTGCTGAGAGCGGAAAACTCTGTTCTCCTTTATCTCAGTCAAATGCTGCGAGCGCTGAGTATGAGCCTCTTTGGATTCAATCTGTAGCTGCTCATAAATTCGTTGCATCTTTTGTTCAGACGCGAGCTTTATCTCCTCGTCAACTTCTTCTTTTGCCACGCTGATATTCTCCTCCAGCTGTTCAAAATCACCCTTGAAATCTTTCCAGAGAGACTTGACAAATCGTTTCATGCCTACAGTGAGGATATGGTTTTAGAATTTGGCCCTGAACCCGTTCAATAATGCTCTTCGCACCTTTCTGCTGTATAACTTCCAGCGCTTTTGTACAAAACTTGACAACGACAGCATAGAAATCGGATAGCGAGACTCGAAGCCGTAGAGATTCCTTAAACAGCTTCTCATACGCGCTCAGTCGAGGACAGTAAGTACTCAATTGCGCAAAGCGTTCGGACAATTTCTCAAAATAACTTGCGAAGTTCAGGGCCGCCTAAACATTATGTATTAATAGTGACAAGACGAGAGACTGAAGGAGCCATCACCTGAACCACAATTTTGACACTATTCCAAACAAGCGTTGCTGTTGGATGGACTGAAAATGCTGTGTCTCCAATCGTACTATACTGTTGGACAGCCTCCAACACCACGCGCATCCGACCTGCAAGAACATGGCTTTTGCGGGTCGAGCTTTTCTTGTTAATCTCGTCAGTGAGGAGCATAACCGCTTCTGCAGATGGAACCTGATTTGCAGCTGATTCAAATTCAATCTTCTGTTCTGAAGATAGATTTTGATAAAATTCATCCAGAGCTGTGTCTAGATTTGTAGCTGTCCTTATGAATGCGGTCAGTGCTTTATAATATCTCATCGTGATCTTTATCTTACATGGCTTTTGGGACAGGCGATGGCCGTGTTTAGCAGGTGTGAAGTAATTGGCACTGTGGACATGTTCGTGAATTATTAGTGGGGATAGACGCTGCCGCCGAATTAGTCAGGTGAGCTCTTCAAACGCTGTAGCCTAATCTAAAATTAGGTATTCCGTAGCGGTCCTTTCTGCTAGCGCATTAAAAGAAGCTTCGATACACAGAGCATTGAAATTGATGAGAAGAAGCTATGTGAAATACAGAATAAACTGCTACAGAAGGAATTGACTGTGGCTAGGCTAAATCCTTCGAACGATGAGGTGCTGAAGCACTTTCTGAATAGCTTCATCGATAGTCACGTGCTTATAAAGCAGCCAATTTAGTTAATACTATAAATATATACCCTCTCTGTTGCTACCTCTGTGTTTAATACGTGCTTCAGCAATAAACATGTTTATTGATCAATAAACGTGTTTTAAACATGTTCGTGCCCTACTCGAGTGGTCGAATTCAACTTTCTAACCCGACTCGATCCGAGTAACAAAACTTTGTAACCCGACCCGCCGTACAATCAAAACCAAAACCAAAACCAAAAACCGAAGCAGCTACCTTATCCGTAAATCTTCTCCCACCCCGCAGCCCTCCCCCCCCCTCTCCCCCATCCCATCCTCTCCCCCTTCGCACACATCAACCTACGGATAAAAGCACGCTCCCCCCCCCGAGCCCCATCTTTTACCTCCATACCTTACCTCCCTACCTCCATACCTCCAAACCTCCAAACCTCCATACCTCCCTACCTCCCTACCTCCCTACCTCCCTTCTCCCTTTTCCCAAATAGTAGCACAAATCTCCAAATCTCCCAAATCATCATCTCCCATCCATCCATCCAAACAAACCCCCTTTCTCTGTCGTCATCATTTGCGCCTTTTAATCCATAGCCATAGCTATAGCCGTAGCCCCAGCCCCAGCCCCAGCCCCTCAGATCTAAGGTATCTCCACACCGCGTAAATGAAATGGATGGGGAAAAGGGCGGCAGGGTATGTATAAGCGAGAAACTGGGATGACGAGTTTTTTGTTATTGTTATTGGCGCTAGTGCAGGTACCCCTTTGTGTCACGGTGTGACAGGAGGACAAAGCTTTTACTAGTACGGAGTAGGTGTGGTGGTGGTCGGGTGTCGGCGACAGATTTGCCGGAATGAGTTAATTTAATTTTGGGGGGGAGGGGGATTCGGTGCCCCCAGAGTAGGCGAGCATTCCGTTCGATTTTCACATAAACATGGAGGTTATTTTTTTCAAGTCGAGTATCATGTCCAATTGTAACTATTTGACCATCCAGTCGTTCTCGCAAGGCATGACTGGCTAAATCGCGGACATGATAGCCCCATGAAGTCAACCACCTCACATCCCTCTTTAGCTTGCCAAGTCCATCGTAATAAGGTATCGAAAAATTACAACACGTAGAAAATTGACTCCAGGCTATGATTTTCGCGCAAGCGCCTGAATTACACCCTCATGATGCTCCCATTGCCGAAGTCCATCAACGAAGCCAGCCGAAATCAACCATCCAAAAAGCACGCTTACAAAAGGTAAGCGGCCAGACCGAGGAGACCGGCGAGGCTGGCGCCAGAGGCGGCAACGTGGTTAGCAGCGCCGGTGAAGACGGGGAGCTTGCTCTTGGTAGGGGTTGGTGCACCAGTGCCACTGGCCGCCGGGGCGGTGCCGTTGCTGGCAGTGGGGAAGCTGGGAGAGGGGACTACCGGGGCCGCGCTGGAGACGGGAGCGGCGCTTGAGGCAGGGGCTGCAGAGGAAACCGGGGCCGCGCTGGAAGCAGGAGCAGAGCTGGCGGGAGCAGAGCTAGCCGGGGCGCTTGAGGCGGGCGCGGAGCTGACTGGGGCAGCGGAGGAGGTTGGCACGACCGGAGCGCTGGTTGGGCTATGTCTTCGTTAGCTTGGTCGCGACATTACTGCAGATGCAGTGGGTACCAGGTGGAGCAGTACATGACGGGAGCTGAGGAAACTGGCTTGGTCACGGTGCAAGGGCAGTTGGTGATGGTCAAGGTGGTGGCCTAAGCAATCGGATGTTAGCTGCTAGTTCCTAAACTTTGGCGCGTCGCAATGGCGCGTGATTTCTTACCTCAGTGACGGTGTAGGTGCTGGCACCGTGGGTGATTTGAGTGGCAGCCGGGCAGTAGGTGGTGTAGGCAGTAACGACCTCGGTGGTGTAGCTGACGGTGCCGTTGGAGTTGGCGAGGGCGCCGGCCACGAAGGCAGCGGAAGCAGCGATGGTTGAGGTACGCATTTTGAGGTGTTATTAAGTTACTGGTTTGGGTTGTGGGATTGGAATCGGTGAGTTTGAGGGGAAGAGGTTGAAGAGTGGATTGCGAGGGTTGAGTATTAAAGAAGCGTATTAGGATAATAAACGAGTGTGATCGGTGATAACCGTTGTAAGTAGTTGGAACTGAATGATGGATGAAAGACAAAGGAAGTTGGAGGGCGGTGTTGATACTTAACCGACGCGAAATGAGACACCCCTGAGCTAGAGTAAGCGAGACGATTCATTTGTTGAGTGAAGGAAATGGAAAGTTTGTTTTTGTTGCCCGCCGCTAGAAGGGGACTAGACCAGGAACCAGGAACCACACCCTTTCGCCCCCTGCTCTCTCACCGCATAATACTGTAAGAGGGAGTGAAGGGACCCCTTTTGACCCAGGACCCTCTTACTTCGTACCAGTTGTACCAATCCAAACGACTCGCTGCTTATCACAATCAAACAGAAACAGCCCTGGGGACCTGGCAGTAGCGCTGCAGCGTGCAGCGTGCAGCTGCGAGGATCGCAGGTCGGATAAAAGCATCAACGGCTGTGGAAATTCGATGGCCACGGAATACTGAAAAAGGAACACGAATGTACCCTGATGGCGTACCTTAGTCTGCACTTCATCAGGAGAGGCTCGCGGCTCTAATGGGCTGAGGAAATTGGAAGAGCGCCAATGTATTCCGTATATACGAGCTCATTCATTAATCAACGCGCGCTACAGTACCTGCCAGGATCACGATGTTCATTGGCTTGGGAAAGTGATTACTACAATATCCGTTGAAAAGTACGGTACCCCTCAACCCACACGAAAGCCATATCACGAACTGGCGCGTAGACCACGAAGCCCACAGCTGATCATCAAATCCATCTTTCAGCTCCGAGCACCTTATCTGAAGTCCGTGCAGTGGGTTGGCTTCCGCCAGAAAGGTGGTGCCTCTTTCGACGACAGATTGCCTTGTCTGGATTCCGTCGTGATGGAAGAGTTGAGCAGCATGGATGTTGCGTATCCGATATGAAGGTCTTGGCAAGCCTTTGCGGACAGTAATCTCCAATCAATCTCCAGCATCTACTTTATTGGGTGCTATTGTTAGCAGTAAATTGCAGATGCGCGTGACTGGTAATCGATAGTACTGTAATCGATGGTTTCCTGGCCAGGCTGCATTCGCCTACTTGGAATCTTTACGTGTGAGAAAGTGTCACTTGCACCGTCTGCAGCGTTACATGCGAGTTCTTTTTGTACCTAACCTAGATGGGAAAGCATGCAAGGCAGCCCCATCGCTGCGGTAAGGGCGAATTCAACGGTAAAAGATCAAGGCACAGGTTTCAGCCTTGAAGACTGGATGTCTCGGGTCGACGCCAGACTGTCGGCAACAGTACGATCTCCACCAACGCTGCTGAGAGAAACTGTCAGACAAGTTTGGTAGCACGGCTTCGAGGTCCTGTAATTCTCTGCTGGCAAGGTTGATTGATCCATGTCGTTGTCTTGTATGCGCACACGAAGCCCGTAGTCGCCTTTAAAGACTCTCATGTCCATGCATCTGCGACTTTCTCAACCGACGTATCAATCCTTTCGTATGACAGAATCCCTCATGTCATGCAGCGGCAGCTAATGGTTTGATCGCTGTAGCCGTTCATGTTCCCGACCCCAGTGATTCTTGTTGTCAACGTACTTCCGCATACTTTCGTTGCCCAGAATGGACAGTCCCTGAGGCCAGTGACATGTAGCCATTTCTATCTGACGTGTAGTTTCTTCCCAGGCACCAGAACCGCAACGATTCCCCCGTCAGCTCCACCTTCGTCTACCTCCGGCTGACAGAACATAACCAAGCCCGAATCCACGCTTAACTACTGAGTATTACGAGTATTTCTCCAGAGTTACTTGTAATGGAAAAGACTATTCAGATCTAATCGAGAGCGTTCTTCACTCGGCCCTGTTCATCAAGCTCATTGGGGTAGTCGAAAAATCCAAGATCAAACATACAGTACCACCTCTGCAGAGTCTCTTTCCGTCCCATGTGACGTACCCAAGCATACGTAGCTTTTTGTACTTCTTGTCACCATGCATTTGCAAAGACCGGGAAGGCCCTTAAACCAGTACCCATCCCGCATTAGGACTGGTCTGGAAGTCATCACCTCTAAACTGTAGACCTTGCGATTCTAACTCTATGTCTTCGGGGTCCTGAGGTCCAGAATCAGGTGTTCGACTCGACCACGCCAGCAACATTTCAAGACTTTGCAACTCGTGATCATCAGCATCTTGAATGAGCAAACAGCGTCGTTTATCCGGCTCTGAGGTGCTAAGCATTTCATAGAAGAAATTCGGCCCGAGTGAGAGAAAGTGATCACAATAACCTTTAATTGGTAAATCGCAGAAGGTGATTCCTGACGGAGTTGACTCCAAGATTGCATTGTTGATTTGAGAAAAAGGGACGAAGTCTTTCCGAAGCTCTTTCCCAATGACCAGCGTTCGATACCTCTCGAATGCGTAATTTGCAAACGACGCGATTTCCTCGATCTTCCACGGTGGGGATGACAGGAGGAACAGCCTGGCGTCTTCTTCATCCGTTGATGATGATAGTTCTTTTATTGACTCGAGTGCGAAGCTAACGCTACAACAGACACTCGCTAAATATGTAGGCCTGGTTACCCACAGATTATACAATCGCCACCGAACTGTACCATCCTCAAGACAGGTCCTCAATACACGAGATTCCTCCTATTCGTACCCCCTCCTTCAGTACTCCAGGATAGCTGCCCTTTGTAGAATAGCCCCACGGAAACGAAAAACCACCGGTTTTTTTCTATCCGGTGGAAACGAAAAACCGTAGAAATGCATCGATGTCTCTAGGTATAGAGGCATATGAGGGAGACTGACAATTGGATCCAGTCCTGCACAGTCCCTGACACTCAAACGACACGTCGTTAAGTCTTGATTCCCCCTCTTTCTGAGCGTACCAACTTTCCAACCAACTTGTATACCTTCCATCGTAGTGGGCGCTGGATCCAAGAGCCAAACTCCTACCGAAGGCCACTCTATAGCCCATATAGTGTGTTTATTGGCAAAGCCTCTTTCCCAACAGAACTAGTCGTCGATAAATGATCGTAGATTTGTTGATCCGAGTAGAAAAGGGGTTAGATTACCCCCATCGCATTGATTACTGTAACCGCCGTTGATCCTCCTGCAAAGTTTTATGCTCATTCTCACCTTCGGAACTCAATCGGGGGGTTTCTGATTTCGCAAGTCTCTTGACTTGGTACCCCACCGAGTCTCAAAAGTGGTTCTACTCCCGCTTGATTGCTAGAACCCAGCAATAGGATGATGTTTTCCAAACTACCTACCCTGGCTGTCGAGATCATTGGGCTTATCTCTACCTTTTTAAAGCCCGCCGACTTACGCTCCCTACGCCTTGTCTGTCGAGAGCTCAACAGCAAGACTCTACATTACTTTGGTCTCGCAAACTTTGCTACTGTACAGACGAATCTGAGTCGCGAAAGTCTACAGCGGCTACAAAACATCTCGGAATCTGAGCACCTTGCGGTACATGTGCAGTGTCTACACATCAAGCATAGAGATGACGGTAAATTTGGTCGAGGATTCGATTGGCGTCGCCATCAATGGAATCTCGTGGCAGATCAACTCGATGGCGCTGGTTTGCTGCGAGACGTCCTTGTCAAAAGACTGCTCAAGTGCAGGTCATTCCAAATTGACATCTACGACGAATACCCACCGCGTCGAGAAACGGACCCCTTGACACTCAGCGACGCTGTTGGAATCGTCCTGTCTATCGTCGCCGAGGCTGATCTCGCGTTGAGATCCTTTACTATTAAAAGCAACTACGACGGGGGAAGATTGGACACAAAGCGGCTGATGCGACTAAGTCATACGCCCCAATTCATAGCCGCATGGTCGCATATTGAAGAGCTCGTTCTGGACTACGGGATGACCTCTGATCAATACCGTTGGATATTACATCTCACCTCGTCTGCCCCACGACTCTGGAAATTATTGTTGGAATTTCACGGTACGAGTAGCTTATTCATGAAGCGCCTAAGCTCTTCGCATTCGCTTAACAGGCTTAAAGATCTCAGTCTCAGATCAGCTCATATGACGGTGGAAAATATCTCGACATTACTCTTCAACAATCGCGAAACTATTCATTCACTTTCTTTCAGGCATGCTACAATCGAGGATGGTGGCAAGTGGGCCACAGTACTGGAAAATATGAAAGGCCAACTCCCTCGTCTGGAGAATCTCTCGTTGTTTCGGCTCTGGGAGCAAACCGCTAATCGTTGCGTCATCTTTTCTAAAATGACTAGACATCCGGTAGTCCCTGGATCCGAGGTTCGCAGGCCCAGTAGTAATCGTCTAATATATGACAGCCACCTGTTAGAACCGGTGGAAGAGCCTATCAGATTAACATACTGGGGTGGGAGGCGAAGGGTGGTGGGTGTCGAGTACCGTGGAACTGGAATCGACCATATCTTGAGCGCCCTCGCGGATACGGCAGAGACAGTGTAGATATTGGCTGCGATTCCTTTTTATAGATGCGAAGGTCTGTTGCGGGAAGTAATTGTTATACCTTGGATAGCTTTGGATCACCCGGCATCATACGATTATCGATCCGTCCGCGTTTAGGAAGCATAGCTAGACTGCTTGGACACCCCCAAACGTAGGATAGTCGTCGCTATTGTCGTGCAGGGAGAACGTGCAGGGAGAGCGAGCAGAGATGCGTAGCCAATCTTTGCGTATTTTCTTCAGGGCTTCCCCGGTCGCTATTGCTTCATGTTAGATCAATTCGCCTGCTCTAGAACGTTAAGCTCTGCAATCTTGAATGAAAAATTCCAAGCCCCCAATACGCAATCTGATTGGTTAGGATCTGGCGAGTAGAATCGACAGTAATTCGTTTTTCGAGCCGTCCGCGACTAACAGCAACGTGGAAACGGAGGAAGTCTTTGGTCGTAGCTAGGTCGAGGCGAGGTAGCCCTTTCGAAAGGCTTTGCGGCCCTGTGTAGTCGTTGGGCGATCCGCCTTTGTCGGTATATTTCTTCTTCAGGGCTTCTACCCATCTATTCTGCATAAGTCCCAGGGGTTAATCATCAGGAAGAGCACTTGGTAGAGTAGTACCTACATTTCGTAACGGACTAGCGCATTGTCCTGGTCTTTGAGAGTTTTCTTTACATATTATATACAATTTTTAAACACAATCTTCCGATTCGTGAGCACCTTGTTCATACCCATTGGCCGTAGCTTTTGCCCAAAGCGCCTCTGCAGACACTTTATCTCGGCCCATCGTATGTAGATCAAGGTGAACGACTGAAGAGATGTCGTGGCCGTCGTGGCCGTCAAAGCGGGTGAAGCTGTTGCTGATTGCGCAGGCGCAAATGCGAGAGACGATGCTGCTGCCAGAGCAGGTCAAACGGGATAGCGATGACGCCTTCGTAGGATAGAGCGGAGAAGAGGGCAACGGTTCTGTTGCAAGCAGGTTGGGAGGGAGTGACGGTGCTGGAGTCGCACTTTGAGAAGAGTGAGAGATGCGATTTTGTCGAGAAACCTCGGGGGCGCGCTGGATTAGCCAGACGGATCTCGGCAAATCCTAGAAAACGGCACAGGTTTCGCGATCAACGATAAGGTAGGGCGTGGGTGACAGATAAGGTAGATGGGACACAAACGGCGCCAATGGTAACTGTGACCTTCAGGGCCTCCCAATTTTACAAGCAAAGGAGATGAGGTATATCAATGGCACACTGCGATCAGAGATTCTTTGCTGTCCCAATACTTTTCTTGCCAATCGCGTGGTTGATGAGCGACAAACCGCTTGACAAAACGTTCGTGCTTTCCGCCATGTCTTTATAAAGTCTAAAGAATTACTTGCAGCGAAACTACATACGAAGTATATAGTAGCGAGTTTCACTACAGCAAAATCTAGAGCTTTTATTAGTGTGAGATAGGCGCTACCTCGACTGTGAACACCTGTTTCACATGGAAGGTCGCTTCACAAGTAATAAGCAGTCATGGGCGTCATGGCGCTTCTTTGGGCGTTAATACTGCTTTAGTATGATGGAGAGCCATCAAGTGACTGGCTTAGAAGGATAGACGAAGTATCCTTGAGGCTTCCGCAAGGCTCGATAATATACAGACACGACTGTAAGTGCCAGAGACCGTCCGGTATTGTCTCCTGCTTTGGAGTGTTTCAATCTCGATTTCAATTACTGTTTATGTTTAATTCTTCTCTAAAACCTTATTAGTGATTTTCTGCCTTTATATAACTTCAGATTTCCTCTCTGTGTTTGATCCTCTGCATTTGCTGTTTACCCCAGATCGAGATTCGCCAGAAGAAGATGGGCTTTGGATTGTTCAAGTCGGGAAGACCCAGTCGACCCGACGACGATCGTCGAACACACTGTCTAACGATAGATGATGGTCCAATCCGAGTGCAGCCGCCTATGTACCCACCAGGTCGCAAGCCGGGAACATTGAGTTGATAGTATCCAATAAAGCATATTGAGTACACAGAAGAAAGTTACAGAAGGATTCTAGAAGTTCATGGCCTACGAATGTAGCAGTCCATTGCAAGGATTATAGAGAGGCACAGGGTAGAATGAGTAAGGTCAAGCAATCTTACCAAGAAGGATACAAGAGAAAAAAACAGCAGGCCGTAAGAGTACAAAGAGAGTCGGGGACTGAAAGATGGGAACTCGCTCCTCAGTACCACCGCAGCTTGCAACCCTACTCAGAACTTTATAAGACTTACAAGCACCGAGTATGTTTTCGCTTTCTGATTGATGAAAGACAGCTCCACAGAAACTAATGC
>JAABUL010007169.1_pt1 | contig 12228 bp, 12 predicted proteins | sample 5559151 | NCBI WGS metagenome assembly JAABUL01 (sample SAMN10711876, study PRJNA513368) | rock metagenome | isolation source: Antarctica rocks | place: Antarctica: Victoria Land, Pudding Butte sud | reverse complement strand
CTGTAGTCAGGTTAACTCGTTGAAAAGATTGGTGCCCCGTACGGGATTCGAACCCGTGTTACAGCCTTGAAAGGGCCGTGTCCTAGGCCTCTAGACGAACGGGACGAGGCGCACGCGGCGTAGCCCTTCTAGGCGCCCCCGGTCAAGCCATCGAGCACCCCCGACTGGAGCACCAACGGGCCACGCCGGCCCGAGACCCTCGCCCCCGCCATAAGCCGCGTCCTCGACCAAGCATCCCGCCGCACCAATTCGTCTACCGCATCCGCCTCCAGCACGCCTGCGACCAGCTCCGGCAGGGCCTGCCCGCCGCCTCAATGGCCATCGACAGCGGCTTCCGCGACCAGCGCCACTTCAAGCGCAATTTCGCCGTCCCATCCCGTCCCCCCTGCACAAGGCTTCCCCATGCGCCTGACCGATTTTCGCGTCCTCACCTTCGACTGCTACGGCACCCTGATCGACTGGGAGAGCGGCATCTACGCCGCTTTGCAGCCGTTGCTCGCCAAGGCCGCCACCCCGCTCTCCCGCGACGCCGCACTGGAAACCTTCGCCCGCCACGAATCCGCCCAGGAAGCCGAAACCCCCAGCATGATCTACTCGGAGCTGCTCGCCCAGGTGCACCGCCGCCTCGCCGCCGAGCTCGGCTTGCCGGCGACCGAGGAGGAACACCGCCGCTTCGGCGCCTCCGTGCCCGACTGGCCCGCGTTCGCCGACTCAGCCTCGTCGCTGCAATACCTCAAGAAGTATTACCAACTCGTCATCCTCTCCAACGTCGACCGCGAGAGCTTCAAGGGCAGCAACAAGCGCCTCGCCGTCGAGTTCGACGCCATCTATACCGCCCAGGACGTCGGCTCCTACAAGCCCGACCCGGCCAATTTCGACTACATGCTGAGCCACCTCGCCCAGCGCGGCGTCGACAGCGGCCAGATCCTGCACACCGCCCAAAGCCTGTTCCACGACCACGCCCCGGCCAAGACCAAGCACCTCGCCTCGGCCTGGATCGACCGCCGCCACGACCAGGACGGCTGGGGCGCCACCATGCCCGCCCCCGGCAGCGCCTTCGACTTCCGCTTCACGAGTATGGCGGACATGGTCAAAGCCCATCAGCGTGACCTGGTGGGCTGACAACCAGGAGGGCATGCGTGTCGCCGAAGCTCGAGAGATGCGACGAACCCGCCGTCCCAATCTCCTAGCCCGCACCCCCGAAGCGTCATGGCCCGGCTCGTCCGGGCCATCCACGCCTTCAGGCCGGCACACACCCGGCCACCGCGCCGTCAAGCAAAGAAGCGGCGCGCCCCGAACAGAGCCGTGAGGCCGAACCCGACCAGCAGCGCCGCCGACGGCTCCGGCACCGCCGTCACCGGCGCGGCCATCAGCGTGCCGTTGATCGTGAACGGCGTCGGCGTGCCGGAAGGATTGTAGTTGCCCACCCGAAAGGTGCCGCTAGAGCCGATCGTGCCCCCGCCCGCCGACCTTTGATTGGCCGTAACGATCCGGAACGACACGCTCTGCGATCCCGGTGAGCGGCGAGATCGTCAGGAACTCGTTGTTGAAATTCGTGTTGGTCTGCGTGATCGAGCCCACCGAGACATAAGCCCCCTGGTCGACCGACGCCTGTATGGTGAGGAACCCCGGGCCCGTCCCAGACGAGCGCGTTGCCGCCCGCGTCAGGCCGCCACCGCCCCATCGCTCACAAAAAAACTCGCACTCACCTCCCCGTTCCATTCCTCCGCCCGCAAATGCCCCGCCAGATGCAGCGCCGCCCCCCGCCCCAGCAACGCCTGCGCCACGGCCCCCTCGCCCGCCCGGAACAGCATCGCCTTCAGCCGCGGCCCGCCCCCCTCGCCCGCGACCCAGGCTCGCACCGTCGACCCGTCCCGCCCGATCCGGTCCGCCCGCAACACCTGCGCCCGCTGCAACACGAACGCCGGTTCCTCGTTGCCATTCCCGAACGGCTGCAGCCGGTGCAGCGCCTGCGCGAACGCCACCGTCGCACCCCCCACCGAAATCGACCCCTCCACCGCCAGATCCGCCGCAAGCGGCAACGCCGCCGCATGCGCCAGCCGCTCCTCCAGGAACGCGTGGAACGCCCCGAGCCCGCCCTCCGCCAGCGCGAACCCGGCCGCCATCGCGTGCCCCCCCCCCGCGCTCAGCAACCCGCTTTGCCGCGCCGCCATCACCGCCCGGCCGAGGTCCACCCCCGCCACCGAACGCCCGCTCCCCCGGACCGCCCCGTCCACCACCGCAGCCACGCAGACCGGACGGTTGAACCGCTCCTTCAACCGCCCGGCCACGATGCCCACCACCCCGGCATGCCACCCCTGCCCATGCACCAGAATCGCCGCCCGCCCCGACGCAGCCTGCGCCTCCGCTTGCGCCACCGCATCGTCCATCATCCCGGCCTCGACCTCCTGCCGGTCCCGATTGGTGCTGTCGAGCTGCGCCGCCAAGGCCCGCGCCTCGACCGGGTCATCCGTCAGCAGCAGACGGAGCCCAAGGCTCGAATCGCTGATCCGCCCGGCCGCATTGATCCGCGGCCCCAGCGCGAACCCGCAGGTCATCGCCGTCGGCACATCGCGCGCCGCCGCCGCCTCCAGCAGCGCCGCGATCCCCGGCCGCGCCCGCCGCGCCATCACCCGCAATCCCTGCACCACCAGCGCCCGGTTCAGCCCGCGCAGCGGCATCACGTCGCAAACCGTCGCCAGCGCCACCAGGTCGAGCAGCTCGCGAAGGTCCGGCTCCGCCCGCCCCGCGAAATATCCCGCCCGCCGCAGCGCCCGCACCGTCGCGATCGCCGCCATGAACGCCACCGCCGCCGCACACACCGATCCCAGCCCCGATCGGCAATCCAGCCGGTTCGGATTAACCGTCGCCACGATCGCCGGCGTCGGCCCATCCGTCGCATGATGGTCCAGCACGATCACGTCCGCCGACCCGGCCACCGCCAGAAGCGCCGGCCCCGCATTCGTCCCGCAATCGACGCACACGATCAGCCCAGCCCCGCGCCCCACCAACCCCAGCAACGCCGGCGCATTCGGCCCATACCCCTCGAGCATCCGGTCCGGCACATGCGTCAGCACCGTGCACCCGAGCCCCCGCAACAGCAGCGTCATCACCGCCGAACTGCACGCCCCATCGACGTCGTAATCGCCGAACACGCCCACCGTCTCGGACCGCATCACCGCATGCGCCAGCCGCTCCGCCGCCGCGTCCATCCCCGCCAGCACCGACGGGTCCGGCAACAACGCCCGCAACGTCGGCTCGAGGAAATGCTGCGCTAGCTCGGCATCGACCCCGCGCGAGGCCAACAGCCGCCCCACCATCTCCGGCAAGCCCAGCCGCTGCGCAATCCCGAGCCCCACCCGATCATCGCCCTCGCGCATGACCCAACGCCGACCCGTAAGACTCCGCTCAAGATTCATGTCCGAATCTACCCCGGATCAGCCCCCCTGTCACAACCGCAATTCCCTCTCCCGCTGGCAGGAGAGGGTTTAGGGTGAGGGTGGGACCGCCAGCGCCAAAGCCTAAAATGTCGAGCGGTCTGCCCCTACTCAGGCTGCCACGTCTTCGTCTCGAAGTTGTGGTGCGCCTCGACATACCGCACCGTGCCGGACTTGCTCCGCATCACGATCGAATGCGTGAACGCGCCGTGCCCGAAGCGGCGCACCCCCTTCAGCAACGCCCCGCTGGTCACGCCCGTCGCGGCAAAGACGACGTTGCCGCGCGCCATCTCGTCGACCCGATATTTGTAGCGCGGGTCGCTCACCCCCATCGCCCGCGCCCGCTCCACCTGCGCGTCGTCCTCATACAGCAGCCGGCCCTGCATCTGCCCGCCGATGCACCGCAGCGCCGCCGCCGCCAGCACGCCCTCCGGCGCCCCGCCGGCCCCGACGAACAGGTCGACGCCGCCATCCGGCAGCGCCGCCGCCATCACCCCGGCCACGTCGCCGTCCGAAAGCAGCATGCAACGCGCCCCGGCCTCGCGACAATGCGCCAGCTTCTCGGCGTGCCGCTCGCGCTCGAGCATGCACACCACGAGATCGCCGACCTCGCGCTTCTTGGCCCGCGCCAGATTGCGCAGGTTCTCGATCATCGGCGCGTCGAGATCGACCACGCCCTCCGGCAGCCCGCTGCCGACGGCGATCTTGTCCATGTAGATGTCGGGCGCGTGCAGGAAGTTGCCGCTCTCGGCCAAGGCGACGACGGCGAGCGCATTGGGGCCGCCCTTGGCCGTCGTCGTGGTGCCCTCCAGCGGATCGACGGCGATGTCCATCTCCGGGCCGCCCGACCCGACCGTCTCGCCGATATACAGCATCGGCGCCTCGTCCATCTCGCCCTCGCCGATCACCACCGTGCCCGCGATCGCCACCGAGTCGAACGCCCGCCGCATCGCCTCCACCGCCGCCTCGTCGGCCTCGTTCTTCCGCCCACGCCCCATCCAGCGCGACGCCGCCAGTGCGGCCGCCTCCGTCACCCGCACCAACTCGATCGCCAGGTTGCGATCGTTCGCGATTTCAGACCGGTCACTCATGCTTGTATCCTCAGGCAGGTTCGATCCGGATCAGCGCCGGCGGCTCCAGCACCGCGTCGCTGCGCCCGATCTGCTCGAGCGCGGTGCGCATCGCCGCCTCGTTCGTCTCATGCGTCACCAGCACCACAGGCACCGCCTCGCCCGGCGCCCGCCCGCGCTGCAACATGCTCTCAAGGCTCACCCCCGCATCGCGCAGCGCCGCCGTCACGTCGGCGATCACCCCGGGCCGGTCCACCACCATCAGCCGCAGGTAATACGCCCCCACATGCACCGACATCGGCACCGCGGGCAGCGCCCCGAGCCGCTCCCCCGCCACCCCCCACACCGGCGCCCCCCGCCCCCGCGCGATGTCGACCAGGTCCGCCACCACCGCGCTCGCCGTCGGCCCGGCGCCCGCGCCCCGCCCCTCCAGCATGATCCGCCCCACCGCGTCGCCCTCGGCCACCACCGCGTTGAACACCCCGTCCACACGCGCGATTGGGTTAGCCTCCGGCACCATGCACGGATGCACCCGCGTCTCGATCCCCGCCGCCGTCCGCCGCGCGATCCCCAGCAGCTTGATCCGATACCCAAGCTCGCGCGCGAACGCGATGTCCACCGCACAGACCCCCCGGATCCCCTCGATATGCACCGCGCCGAAATCCACCGGCCGGTTGAACGCCAACGCCGCCAGGATCGCCAGCTTGTGCGCCGCATCGATCCCGTCCACGTCGAATGCCGGGTCCGCCTCCGCGTAGCCCAACCGCTGCGCATCGGCCAACACGTCGGCGAACTCGCGCCCATGCTCGCGCATCATGGTTAAGATATAGTTGCACGTCCCGTTCAGGATGCCCGCGACCCGGTCGATGCGGTTCCCCGCCAACCCCTCGCGCAACGCCTTGATCACCGGAATGCCGCCCGCCACCGCCGCCTCGAAACCGAGCGGCACCCCCCGCCGCTCCGCCAGCGCCGCCAGCCCCGCGCCATGCACCGCCAGCAGCGCCTTGTTCGCCGTCACCACCGGCTTGCCCGCCTCGAGGGCGGCCTCCACCAGCGCCCGCGCCGGCCCCTCGCTGCCGCCGATCAACTCCACCACGACATCGACCGCCGGGTCCGACGCCAGCGCCACCGGGTCGTCGTACCACCGCAACCCGTCGAGCCCCACGCCCCGGTCCCGCCCCCGGTCCCGCGCCGACACCGCCGTCACGACCACCGCGCGCCCCGCCCGCGCCGAAATGATCTCCGCATTGTCACGCAACAGCCGCAGCAACCCGGCGCCGACCGTCCCCAGCCCGGCCACCCCCACCGAAAGCGCAGCACTCATCCCGTCACGTCTTCCAGCTGCGAAACGTTGCTCTCGGCCTTCAGGAAATCGCGGATGTTGCGAACCGCCTGCCGCAGCCGGTGCGTGTTCTCCACCAGCGCGATCCGCACATGCCCATCCCCATGCTCGCCGAACCCGATCCCCGGCGCCACCGCCACCTTCGCGCGCGCCAGCAGCAGCTTGCTGAACCCCACGCTGCCCAGCGACGCATACCGCTCCGGAATCGGCGCCCACGCGAACATCGACCCCTCCGGGCTCGGCACGTCCCAGCCCGCCGCCACGAGCCCCCGCACCAGCACGTCCCGCCGCTCGCGATACAGCGCCCGCATCTCGGCCACGCAATCCTGCGGCCCGTTCAGCGCCGCCGTCGCCGCCACCTGGATCGGCGTGAACGCACCATAATCCAGATACGACTTCATCCGCGCCAGCGCCGCGATCAGCCGCGCATTGCCCGCCGCGAACCCCATGCGCCACCCCGGCATCGAATACGTCTTGGACAGGCTGGTGAACTCCACCGCGATGTCGCGCGCGCCGGGCACCTGCAGCAGCGACGGCGGCGGCGCGTCGCCGAAATAGATCTCCGCATACGCCAGGTCCGACAAGATCCAGATCTCGTGCTTGCGGCAGAACGCCACGATCTCGCGATAGAAATCCAAATCCGCCAGATAAGCCGTCGGGTTGCTCGGGAAGTTCACGATCAGCGCCGTCGGCTTCGGCACGCTATGCCGCACCGCCCGGTCCAGCGCCTGCAGCATCGTGTCGTCCGGCACCGCCGGGATGCTGCGCACCGACGCCCCCGCGATCACGAACCCGAACTGATGGATCGGATAGGACGGGTTCGGCACCAGGATCGTGTCGCCCGGGCTCGTGATCGCGGCGGCCAGATTGGCCAGCCCCTCCTTCGAGCCCAGCGTCGCCACCACCTCCGTCTCCGGGTCCAGCGCCACGTCGAACCGCCGCTTGTAATACCCGGCCAGCGCCCGCCGCAGGCCCGGGATGCCCTTGCTCGTCGAATACCGGTGCGTCCGCGGGTCCTGCACCGCCTCGACCAGCTTGGCCACGATATGCGCCGGCGTCCCGCTGTCGGGATTGCCCATGCCCAGGTCGATGATGTCCTCGCCCGCCGCCCGCGCCTGGGCTTTGGCGCCGTTCACCTCGGCGAACACATAGGGCGGCATACGGCGGATGCGGTGGAACTCTTGCGACATGTCAGCGGGTCCGTCTCGATCGGTTCAGTCTACCAGACGAGCGCTGGCCTCGCGACCCAGCGCCACGCCCTCCGCCCGGATCGCGCTCGACGGAACCCCGGCCGCAATCAGCGCCGCCGTGATCGCCCCCGTCCGCCGCAACGCCAGCGGCAACGCCAGCCGCTGCGAGTCCGGCGACGAGGACCGCGCATCGCCCCCGGCCACCACCCGCACCGGACTGCCGACGCGCCGCCCGGCCAGCGCACGCAACGCCGCGTCGGCTGCCTCCGGCAACTCGGCCGAACCCGCCGCAAAGCGGAACTCGGCCCCCGCCCGCGGCCGCGGCACCACCGGCTGCGCCACGCTGACCGGCAACCCCGGCAGCACCGGCAAACCCGGCGCCGCGCCCGGCAACGCCGGGATCGGCCCGCTCGCCACCGCCACCGCCGACCCCGCCGGCCCCGCCGCCAACCCCTGCGGCGGCGAAGGGTCCACCGCCGTCCGCGGTGGCGGGCTCGGCGCCGCCGGCGTCGCCGTAGCCGCGTCCAGCGTCATGCTCGAGGCGTCCGGATCGACCGGCGCAGCCGCGGCCGGAGCCGCCTGCGTCGCCGCAGCACTCGCTGCCCCCGTCGGTTTTCCAGCAGCACCAGCACCAGGAAACGAAATCGGGTCCTCCGCCGCCAGCTGCCGCGTCCGGTCCCGCTCGGCCGTCAACCGCGCCAGCAGCGCCCGCCGCGTCGCCGCATCCGTCGGCGTCGGCCGCGCCGGCACCCGGCCGAGATTCGGATACGGATCGGACGCCCCCGGCGGCGGCGGCCGCATCTCCGCCACCGGACCGCCCTGCAACTGATGCCACCAATCGATCGGGTTATCGAGGCTCAACTGGCTGTCGTAGAACCGCTCCACCCGCTCCGTCGCCGCACTGCACCCCGCCATCGACGCCAAGCACCAAAGCGCCAGCGCCGCTTGCCGCAGGCCAGGCCCGTGACTAGGTTCGGAATGCCGAGACGTCCCCATCGATAAAGATCCAACCTGCGCTCCGCCGCCTCATAGCGCGACGCAAGCGTTTCCGGAAAGGACACCCTTCATGGCCGACCCCGCGAAACCCAACCCCGCCCCCGCAAAACCCGAGTCGCTCAAGCTCGCCGACCCCGCAATCCTCAGCCGCTCCATGGCCGATATCGCCGCACGCTCCCAGCGTTTGGTCACCGAATGGCTCAACCGCCAGTCCCATGACCTGCCCGAAATCGACCCGATGAACGTCGGCCACGCCTTCATCGAAATGACCGCCCAGCTCATGCGCGACCCGGCCAAGCTCGTCCAGGCCCAGATCGGCTTCTGGCAGGACTACATGACCCTCTGGCAGAACACCACCAAGCGCATGTTCGGCCTCGAGACCGACAAGCCCGTCATCGAGGCCGACCCCAAGGACAAGCGCTTCAAGGACGACGCCTGGAAGGAAAACGAAGTCTTCGACTTCATCAAGCAGTCCTACCTGCTCTCCGCCCGCTACGTGCAGGACGTCGTCACCCACGTCGAAGGCCTCGAGCCCAAGACCGCGCAGAAGGTCGACTTCTACGCCCGCCAGTTCTGCGACGCCATGAGCCCCAGCAACTTCCTCATGACCAACCCGGAAGTCCTGCGCAAGACCGCCGAGACCGGCGGCGAGAACCTCCTCCGCGGCCTCAGCAACCTTCTCGCCGACCTCGAGCGTGGACGCGGCAAGCTCTCCATCAAGATGACCGACACCGACGCCTTCAAGCTCGGCGACAACATCGGCGTCTCCCCCGGCCAGGTCGTCTTCCAGAACGACGTGATGCAGCTCGTCCAATATGCGCCCACCACCGACAAAGTCCTGAAGCGCCCGCTGCTGATCACGCCGCCCTGGATCAACAAATTCTACATCCTTGACCTGCGCCCCAACAATAGCTTCGTCCGCTGGGCCACGAGCCAGGGCCACACCGTCTTCATGATCTCTTGGGTCAACCCCGACGAGAAGCTCGCGCAACTGAAATTCGACGACTACATGACCCAGGGCATCCTCGCCGCCCTCGGCGCCATCGAGCGCGCCACCGGCGAGCGCGAGGTCAACGCCATCGGCTACTGCCTCGGCGGCACCCTGCTCGCCAGCACGCTCGCCTACATGGCCGCCACCAGCGACGACCGCATCAAGACCGCCACCTTCTTCGTCACCATGATGGACTTCCAGGAAGCCGGCGAACTCGGCGTCTTCATCGACGAAGAACAACTCCGCGCCCTCGAAGAAAAGATGGACAAGCGCGGCTATCTCGACGGCAGCGAGATGTCCACCACCTTCAATATGCTTCGAGCCAACGACCTCATCTGGTCCTTCGTCGTCAACAACTACCTCATGGGCAACGACCCCTTCCCGTTCGACCTGCTCTACTGGAACAGCGACAGCACCCGCATGCCCGCGGCCATGCACAGCTTCTACCTGCGCCGCCTCTACCAGGAGAACCTCCTCCCCAAGCCCGGCGGCATCGAGCTCGCCGGCCAGAAGATCGACCTCAGCCGAATCAAGGTCCCCGCCTACTTCCTCTCCACCCGCGAAGACCACATCGCCCCCTGGAAGAGCACCTACCGCGGCACCCACCTGCTCACCGGCCGCAACCGCTTCACCCTGGCCGCCAGCGGCCACATCGCCGGCGTCGTCAACCCGCCCGAAAGCGGCAAATACAGCTTCTGGACCAACGACGCCCTCCCGCCCGAACCCGAAACCTGGTTCGCCTCGGCCACCGAAATGGCCGGCAGCTGGTGGCCCGACTGGCAACGCTGGATCCTCGCCGACGACAAGGCCGAAGTCCCCGCCCGCCGACCCGGTGACCACAATCTCACACCGATCGAACCAGCGCCCGGCAGCTACGTGAAGGTAAAATCCCTCGCAGCCTGAATGCCTGCTTTACCGCTCTTTAATCCTTCACCCGCACACTCTCCTTGCAAACCAAGGAGTCGTTATGCGTCGTCTCATGTTGCTGGGCTCCGTGCTTAGCGCCGCCATCGCCAGCCCCGCTTTCGCCGGCCAGCAGGACTTCACGCTCCATAACCGCACCGGCTACCAGATCGACGAGGTCTACGTCAGCCGCAGCAGCAGCCGCAACTGGGGCAACGACGTCATGGGCAGCGACGCGCTCGAGAACGGCCATACGGTCAACATCACCTTCAGCGCCCCCGGCAACGTCTGCAATTGGGACATGAAGGTCAAATACAGCGACGGCGACGAAGCCACCTGGAACGACCTGAACCTGTGCAACATCAACAAGGTGACCCTGTTCTGGGACCGCAAGAACGAAGCCACCCGGGCCGTCACCGACTAATCGAACCTCGACCTAACACCCCTCTCCCGCTGGCGGGAGAGGGCAGGGTGAGGGTGGTCCCCCAGCCAAACGCGAACGACCCCCAAACGCGCACGACCGCCAAACGCGAACTACCGCCAATCGCTATCCCCAGGCTCGAACAACTCGTTCGCCGCCCGCATCGTCGAAACGTTCGCCATCCGCAGATAAGGCATGTTGCTCAACCGGGCGAGCACCTGCTCCGCCGGCACCGTGAACACTCCAGGCCCAAGCTCGCGCAACGCCGACGCCTGATCCGACCGCGACAACGCGTCCGCCGCCGCCGTCAATCGGTCCACCACCGCCTGCGACCGCACCCCCGGCGCGACCCACAGCGCCGCCCGCACCTCGCGCCGCCCCTGCAGCAACTGCTCCTGCGTCAAAGCCGGAATGTTCGCCCAGCGCGGACTCGTCGACAACTCCCCCGCGATGTAATCCATCGCCGCCGCCGCCCGCGCCGCCTCGACTGGACGCCCATAAATCCGCCCCGAATCCGCAAACGCCCACTGCGCCAGATTGACCGCCGTCACATCCGGATCATACCCGGTGCCCAGCTGACCCGGCGCCAGCCGCGCCGTATCCTGCACCGTGATCGGCAGACCGCAGGCCGCCGGCAACAGACACACCAGCGCCAGCAAACCAGCTCGAACCATCGCACCCAACCCCATCAGATCCCCCTCAAATGGGGCGGACCCGCGTGATTGTCAGTCGATCCGCTTCAACCCGGCCGCATACCGCGCCCCCAGCGCCGTGTAATGCACCGCCAGCTCGTCCATCCGCGCCCGCTCGTCATCTGGAAGATCCCGCATCTTCCGCGCCGGCCGCCCGCCCCACAACTCCCGCCGCGGGATCCGCTTGGCCGGCGTCAGCAGGGCGCCGGCCGCCAGCATCGCCCCCTCCTCGATCACCGCCCCGTCCAGCACCGTCGCCCCCATCCCCACGAAGGCGAAATCCTCCAGCCTGCACGCATGCACGATCGCCATGTGCCCCACCGTCACGTCGCTGCCGATGTCCAGCCGCCACGCCTCGCCCGCGTTCACGTGCAGCACCGAGTTGTCCTGGATGTTCGTCCGCGCCCCGATCCGGATCCGGTTCGTGTCCCCCCGCACCAGGCAGTTGAACCAGACCGTCGCCCCCGCCCCCAGCCACACGTCGCCTATCACCACCGCCGTCGGCGCCACCCAAGCCCCCGCCTCGAGCCGCGGCGCCACCCCATCGAGCTCAAACAGCATGAGCCAGCGCTCGCTCCACCCGGCCCGGCTGCACCAGGTCCGGCTGCACGAGACCAAGCATCAACCCGATATTCTGCACCGCCGCCCCCGAAGCGCCCTTGCCCAGATTGTCCAGCCGCGCCACCAGTACTGCATGCCCATGCGCGTCGTTCCCGAACACGCGCAGCTCCATCCGGTCGCTCTCGTTCAACGTATCCGGCACCAGCGTGCCCTGCGTCTCGGGCGCGCAAACCCGCACCTGCTCGGCCCCGTCGTAATACCGCGCCAGCGCCTCGTGCAGGTCCCGCGTCGACGGCCGCCCCGGCAACGCATCCAGATGCAACGGCACCGACACCAGCATGCCCTGCCGCACATGCGCCACCGCCGGCACGAAGATCGGCCGCCGGCTCAACCCGGCATAACGCTGCAGCTCCGGCACATGCTTGTGCTCGAGCCCCAGCGCATACAGCTCGAACGCCGGCCCGCCCGCGGCCTCGTGCGCTTCGATCGCGTTCCGCCCGCCGCCCGAATACCCGCTGACCGCATTGACCGCGATCGGATAATCGAGCGGCACCAGCCCCGCATCCACCAACGGCCGCAACAGCGCGATCGCTCCCGTCGGATAGCACCCGGGATTGGCCACCCG
>JAABUL010007164.1_pt1 | contig 12241 bp, 11 predicted proteins | sample 5559151 | NCBI WGS metagenome assembly JAABUL01 (sample SAMN10711876, study PRJNA513368) | rock metagenome | isolation source: Antarctica rocks | place: Antarctica: Victoria Land, Pudding Butte sud | reverse complement strand
CAGGCCTTTCACATGGACCGCCGATCCAGCCCAAATCACCGCCGCCGTCAGGCGAGGGCACCAAGCGTTAGAGTCGATCCACTAGCTGCCATCGCACCTGGACCCGCTGCTTCGCGCCAGATCCCACCACCTCGAGATCGAATGTGTCCGGCACCGCGCATGGAGCTTCGAGCCGCAGGCCCGCACCGCCCGGAGATAGATTGCGCACCGTGCAGTTCACCGTGGAAAGAACGCCGGGAATATGAATCACGCCGCGCTTGAGCACGCGCTGGCGGACGTGCTGCCGCCGGTCTGAAGACCGTAGTTCGTCGGCAGCCGGCCGACCGTCGGACGCTTCGCGGTCGGGCCATTGCCCGGCCGGACCGGACGCCATTTCGAGCGCCCCCGGCGATACAGCGCCGCTGCGGGCGACGAGCGCGACCGTACCTGACAGTTCGACCTGCGCAAGCGCGACCTTCACCCGATCCAAGAAGCGGGAACCATCGGTGGCACCGCCCCTCACTGCCGGAGCGAGCAACGCCAGTGCTCCGGCGATGCGCACGGACAGCCTAAGGTCGGCTACGTCCGACGTCAGCCGGACCTCGAGGTCGGCGGCGAGTCGGCGGCAGATGCGTTCCAGCAGTCCCTCGTCGGACTGGACGTCTCCAATGACCAGAAAGACCGCCTCTTCGTAGCGGCCGCAAACGTCGCTCGAACGCGTGCAGCCCGGCAGCTTCCTCGCGATTGCCCGGAGGGCTTGATCGGCCATCTTGAAGCCGAAGCGCTCGACGATGCCCTTGTAGCCGTCGATCTCGACAAGGATCAAACCATACTGCGCTTGGGAGGCAGGCGGCAAGGCGGCGAGCAGTGCCAAGCGCTCGTCCAGGCTCGTACGGCTCTCGAGTCCCGTCTTAGCATCGCTCGTGGATGCGGCGAGCAGGCGCAGACCTTCAGCCTCGGACAGCAGTTCCCGCCGATGGCGCTCCACCACGTCCAGAACAGTCCGGATGAGAATTTCGGGACGTAGGCCATGCTTGGGAATATAGTCGGCTACTCCCATCCGAAACGCGCGGATCGCGGTGCTCTGGCGTCCGTCGCCTGTCATCATGATGATTGGCAAGCGCTTGTGAGCGAGCTCGTCAATGCGCTCTACGACGCCCAGACCTGTCTCCATCCCCAGGTCATAGTCCAACACGATGCAGTCGATGCGCTGATGGTTCAACACTTCGACCAGCTCGTCGCCCGATGCGGCCTCGAACAGGACAAAGGAGGACTGACTCGCCAAGGTTGCGATGATGATCTCGCGGAACGCGGCATCATCATCGACCAGAACGACGCCGAGGTGTTCGTCGGCTAGTGCGTTCATGCCTCACCTATGTTCGTGGACCAATTTAGCATCGCGATCTTATGATGTGGCCATCAGCTTTCCATCTCGTGCATCTATTCCTTAATTTAGCGTTGGCGGACATAGGCCGACGCAGATCTGACGCAGGTCGTTGGCGGCCATGGCAAAACTCTGCGATGCACCGGTTTTCGCAGGTTGCTCGAGCCGAACGGCGACGGCTGACGCGCCCGCGTCGACCGGGACGCGCCCGAGCATTGATCCAAAGTGTCTTGCGTCCGCATGCGGTCAAACGTCGGCTCAGCAGGGAGGGACACGGCCACGCCCGTACCGGCAAATGCGGGGGAATTCGCCATGGATCTTCGGCCTCGCGGCAGCAAACCGTGACGAAGGACATGGACCGGGTCGAAGAGGTGCTATTGCGGTTCGCTCCGGCGGAACGATCGAGCGTCTGCAGCGCCGCGCGATGGAAAAGGATGCCGGGGCGGCGCGGAGCGGGATCGCCAAGGTGATGCGCAGCACCGTCCGAACGAGCAAGCCCGTAAAATTACTGTGAGGTGGAGAGTGTAGCCTAACGCGCTGAACCGGCTTTGGATTTGGGTGCTGAAGCCAACCCGATCCGTTTCCCGGAGGCCGCACCCGCCATGGACGATCCTACGTTGCCGCTGCCCGGCCTGTCACCTGTGGCGGGCCGCTCCGTGAAGGCCTGTTTGGACGGGGGTTCGCTGTCGTCGGATGCGGGCGTTCTGGTGCTGCGCGAGATCGAGCACCGGCGCGGCGCGGCGGAGCGCCTGGCCCGGTGCCTGGACGACCCGCGCGACCCGGCCCTGAATCACCCACACGCTGGCCGACATGATCCGCTTCCGCATGATGATGCTCGCGGCCGGCTACGAGGGCCACGACAACGTCGCGGCCCTCCATGCGCCGCGCGAGGCCCGCGGCCGCAGCTTGATGATGCAGGGCCACGTCGATGTGGTGCCGCCCGGCGCCGCCGACCTCTGGACCACGCCGCCCTTCGAGCCGAGCCTCCGCGGTGGCCGCATGTACAGCCGGGGTGCCGCCGACATGAAGGCGGGCCGACCTGATCCACGGCATCGACGAGAGCGTGGGGCTGGCCTCGGTGCACGACACGACGCGGGTGCTGGCGCTGGTCCTGGCCCAATGGTGCGGGGTGGAGCCGGTGGGGTAGGGAAGGCGGGTGAAGGATCCTCACCTCTGTTCGTGTTCTTCACGTCATTGCGAGTCGAACGCCAACGCGGCAAACGGTATGCTGGACAGACAGGCTTTCGCCAGAAGCACTCCGACCTTTTGGACCAATAGTTGCGAGGGCGTCGCTCCACGCGATTCGGGCAAAGGCTCACTCACAGCGGAATGTTGTCGTGCTTGCGCCAAGGCTTCTCGGCCTTCTTGGTCCGCAGCATGGCCAGCGCCCGCGCGATCCTGCGCCGCGTCGAGCGCGGCCGGATGACCTCGTCGATGTAGCCGCGCTCGGCCGCCACGAAGGGCGACAGGAAGCGGGCCTCGTAGTCGCGCGTGCGCTCGGCGATCTTCTGCGCGTCGCCGATGTCCTGCCGGAAGATGATCTCGACCGCGCCCTTGGCCCCCATCACGGCGATCTGCGCGGAGGGCCAGGCGTAGTTGACGTCGGCGCCCACGTGTTTCGACGCCATCACGTCGTAGGCGCCGCCGAAGGCCTTGCGGGTGATCACGGTGACGAGCGGCACCGTGCATTGCGAATAGGCGAAGAGCAGCTTCGCGCCGTGCTTGATGAGCCCGCCATATTCCTGCGCCGTGCCGGGCAGGAAGCCGGGCACGTCGACGAAGGTCAGGAGCGGGATCTCGAAGGCGTCGCAGAAGCGCACGAAACGGGCCGCCTTGCGGGACGCGTCGCTATCGAGCACGCCCGCCAGCACCAGCGGCTGGTTCGCCACCACGCCCACCGTGCGCCCGCCGATGCGCCCGAAGGCCGTGACGATGTTTTTCGCGAAGGCCCCCTGGATCTCGAAGACGTCGCCCTCGTCCACGACCTTGGTCACGAGTTCCTTGATGTCGTAGGGTGTGTTGGGGTTCTCGGGCACCAGCGTGTCGAGCGAGTCCTCGCGCCGCTCGACATCGTCGAAGCTCGGCCATTCGGGCGGGCCGTCCCGGTTGTTGGACGGCAGGAAGTCGACCAGCCGCCGCACCTGGAGCAGCGCTTCGACGTCGTCGTCGAACGCCATGTCGGCGATGGATGACTTCGTCGTGTGGACGCGGGCGCCGCCAAGGTCCTCGGCCGTCACGGTCTCGTTGGTGACGGTCTTCACGACGTCCGGACCGGTCACGAACATGTAGCTCGTGTCCCGCACCATGACGATGAAATCCGTCATGGCCGGGGAATAGACGTCGCCGCCCGCGCAGGGACCCATGATGACCGAGATCTGCGGGATCACGCCCGAGGCCTCGGCGTTGCGCCGGAACACCTCGCCGTAGCCGCCGAGCGCCGCCACGCCCTCCTGGATGCGGGCGCCGCCGGCGTCGAAGATGCCGATGATGGGCGCCCGGATCTTCATGGCGAGATCCTGCACCTTGGTGATCTTGGCCGCATGGGTTTCGCTGAGCGAGCCGCCGAACACCGTGAAATCCTTGGAGAACACCACCACGGCGCGGCCGTTGACCGTGCCCCAGCCCGTGACCACGCCGTCGCCGGGGATCTTGGATTTCTCCATGCCGAAATCGATCGAGCGGTGCTCGACGAAGGTGTCGTATTCCTCGAAGGAGCCCGAATCGAGCAGGAGCTCGATGCGCTCGCGCGCCGTGAGCTTGCCCTTGGCGTGCTGGGCCGCGACCCGCCGCGCGCCACCCCCGGCCGCAGCCTCCGCCCGCCGCCGGTCGAGATCCTCGATCACACCCCGCATCGTGCCTCCCCGCGGCCCTCGCGTCCCCTTCGGCTTTGTGCCGGCTTCGACCTTCCCCCGCAACGCAAATCGCGCCAGGATGGACCCAACGACGGAACCCAGGAGGGATCATGCCGGCCGATGGTTTCACGGTCGCGCTTCACGGCCGCGCCGCCCTGGTGACGGGCGCTTCGGGAGGCTTGGGAGCGCATTTCGCGGGAGTGCTGGCGCGCTCCGGCGCCCGCGTGGCGGTCGCGGCGCGGCGGGGCGACGCCTGCGCGGCCGTCTCTGCGGCGATCGCGGCTGCCGGCGGCGAGTCTTATCCCGTCCGCATGGACGTGGCCGACGGCGCTTCCGTCAAGGCCGCCGTGGCCGAGGTGGAGGAGCGCTTCGGACGCCTCGACATCCTGATCAACAATGCCGGCATCGCGGCGCCGGCCCCGGCGCTCGACCTCGGCGAGGCCGACTGGGACGCCGTGCTCGACACCAACCTCAAGGGCGCCTTCCTGGCCGCGCAAGCCGCGGCCCAGGCCATGAAGCGCCACGGCGGCGGTGCCATCGTCAACGTGGCCTCGATCTTGGGCCTCCGCGTGGCCGGGCAGGTCGCGGCCTATGCGGCCTCGAAGGCCGGGCTCGTGCACCTCACCAGGGCGCTGGCGCTCGAATGGGCCCGGCATGGCGTGCGGGTCAACGCGCTCTGCCCGGGCTACATCGAGACCGACATCAACCGCGATTTCTTCCAGGGCGACGCCGGCCGGGCCATGCTGAAGCGCGTGCCGCAGCGGCGGCTCGGGCAGCCGTCCGACCTCGACGGCCCGCTGCTGCTGCTGTGCTCCGATGCCTCCGCCTATATGACGGGCGCGGTCGTCGCGGTCGACGGCGGCCACCTCGTCTCTTCGCTCTGAAGGCCCGCCATGGATTTCACGATCGCGCCCGCGCTCGACGCGCTCCGTCAGCGCATCGCCGGCTTCGTCGACCGCCGGCTGATCCCGCTCGAATCCGAGCCCGCCTCTTTCGACCGGCATGAGAACATCGCGCTCGACCTCCTGGAGGTGCTGCGGGCCGAGGCGCGGGCCGAGGGTCTGGGTGCCTGCAACTCCGCCCCGAGAACGGGGGCTTGGGCGTCGGCCGGGTCGGCATGGCGGTCTGCTACGAGGCGATGAACCGCTCGATCTTCGGTCCCGTGGTGTTCAACGCGGCGGCGCCCGACGACGGCAACATGATGATGCTGGAGACGATCAGCACGCCCGGCCAGAAGCAGCGCTGGCTCGCACCCATCGTGCGGGGCGAGGTGCGCTCGGCCTTTGCCATGACGGAGCCCCACCCCGGCGGCGGCTCCGACCCTTCGATGATCCGCACCCGCGCCGCGCGGCAGGCGGACGGCTCCTACCGCATCACGGGCCGCAAATGGTACATCACGGGCGCCGCGGAGGCGGCGCATTTCACCCTCATGGCCAAGACCTCGGACGACCCGCGCCGCGGCCTCACGGCGTTCCAGTTCCACCGCGACCAGCCCGGCTGGCGCATCCTGCGCCGCATCCCGATCATGGGGCCGGAGGAGCATGGCGGCCATTGCGAACTCGAGTTCGACGGCCTCGTGGTCGCGCCCGAGGATGTGCTGCTCGGGGAGGGCGACGGCCTCAAGGTAACGCAGATCCGGCTCGGCCCGGCAAGGCTGACGCATTGCATGCGCTGGCTCGGCCTCGCCAAGCGCTGCGTCGAGATCGCCACCGCCTATGCGGCCGAGCGGCATGGCTTCTGGGTGCGGCTCGCCGACCGCGAGTCCGTGCAGCTCATGCTGGGCGGGCTCGCCATGGAGATCGAGATCGGGCGCCTTCTGGTGATGAAGGCCGCCTGGGAGCTCGACCGCGGCGGTTTCGCCCGCAAGGAAGTGTCCATGGCCAAGGTGCAATGCGCCGGCGTGCTGCACCGCGCCGCCGACACCGGCATCCAGATCACCGGCGCCAAGGGCTATTCCAAGGACACGGTGCTCGAATGGATCTACCGCTACGCCCGCCAGGCCCGCCTCGTCGACGGCGCCGACGAGGTCCACCGCATGGTGCTGAACCGGGCGCTGGCGAGCGAGGGTCGGGAGTTCTGGCGGTGGCCGGTGGCGGGGGCGTGATGCGCCGGGAGCGCGCCGGCGGTCGGGAAGTTCGATGGCTTCCGCTCCGCCGCGGCGCTACGGTTGCGGCCGAGTCGTTTTTAACTCGCCGGGGGGCTCTCCCATGATCGCGGTCATCTTCGAGGTCTGGCCGGCCGAAGGCCAGACCGACACCTACCTCGATCTCGCGGGGGCGTTGCGCTCCGAACTCGTCGGGCTCGACGGCTTCATCTCGGTCGAGCGGTTTCGCAGCCTGACCGCGCCCGACAAGCTCCTGTCGCTGTCGTTCTGGCGCGACGAGGAGGCGGTTCGCGCCTGGCGCAATGGCCCGCATCACCGGGCCACCCAGGCCCGGGGGCGCGGCGGCGTCTTCGCAGACTACAGGCTCCGCATCGCCGACGTCTCGCGCGACTACGGCATGACGGATCGGGAGCAAGCGCCCGCCGACAGCCGCGCGGCCCATCGCGCCTGAAGGTCACGACCCGGGCGGGACCGGCCCGGCGCCGATGGCAGACCATCGGCAACCGATCCATCCGGCGGCCTCACGCCAGCATGTCGCGCACGAGCGGGACGACCCTGCTGCCGTAAAGCCCGATGCAACGGAGCAGCTTCTCGTGCGAGAGCGGTCCGGCGCTGTATTTGAGGTCGAAGCGCGCGAGGCCGCGCGCCCTGGCGGTCGCGGCGATCTTGCGCGCCACGGTCTCGGGGGCGCCGACGTAGAGGGAGCCGTGATCGATCTCGCGGTCGAACTCGGCCCGGTCCATGGGCGGCCAGCCGCGCTCGGCGCCGATGTGGTCGCGCATGCGCTTGTAGTCGGGCCAGAAGACCGCCCGCGCCTCGGCGTCGGTTTCGGCGACATGGCCGGGCGAGTGGACGCCGATCGCCTGCGCCGGGCGGTCGAACTGCGCGAAGGCGCGACGGTAGAGGTCGGCATAGGGGACGAACCGCAGCGGATCGCCCCCGATGATGGCCAGCATCATGGGCAGGTCGTGGCGGGCCGCGCGGACCACCGACGGGGGGCTGCCGCCGACCCCGACCCAGGTGCGCAGCGGCTCGCCCTCGATCTCCGGGAACACGCGCTGATCGACCAGGGGAGCGCGGGTGGTTCCCCGCCAAGTCACGGCGCCCGGCCTGATCAGCGCCGCGAAGAGGTCGAGCTTCTCCTCGAAGAGCCTCTCGTATTGGCCGAGTTCATAGCCGAACAGCGGGAAGGACTCGGTGAAGGAGCCGCGCCCGAGGATCACCTCGGCCCGCCCGTTCGCGGCGGCGTCGAGCGTGGCGAAGCGCTGGAACACGCGCACGGGATCGTCCGAGCTCAGCACCGTCACGGCGGAGCCGAGCCGGATCCGGCGGGTTCGCCCGGCGATCGCGGCCAGCACGGTCTCGGGCGACGAAACGGCGAAATCGGCGCGGTGATGCTCCCCGATGCCGAAGAAGTCGACACCCAACCCATCGGCCAGCACGGCCTCGTCGATGACGTCGCGGATCACCTGGGCGTGCGGCAGCAGCCGGCCATCGGGGCCGGCCGTGACGTCGCCGAACGTGTCGAGCCCGAGTTCGAGTGCCTGTGCCATGTCGTCGTCCGCCGATGGCCGGACGAAGCCCGACGTCGTCCGGGACGAAGCGGTCTTCCGCCACGGCCGGACTCATACTCGGGGCGGATGCCGACAGCCAGGGCCGAGGATGGATTTTCGCGGACGCCCGGCCCTGTGGTCTCGGCGGCACGCTCGCATTCTCGGTGGCTCTCGGTTCTGCGAGGCGCCGCAGTCCTGCGACCTCAACCCGGATCAGCGGGCCTTCAACCCCGAGGCACTGTCGACGCCGCGCCCGGCGCTTCCATCCGGGCCGGCTCGCGTGCCCCGCGACGCTGTGCCTACGGCGGGCGAACCCCCATCTTGCGCCCGCAACTCGCGGGTTGTTGACAGTGCGGTGGCGCCTCGATTGTCTGGTTATTCCGTCGCGGTGCGGCCGCGACACCACGCGCTCACGGCTCAAGAAACCTCCTCCGATCGACCGCCATGCACGAAGCTTACGACCCACACTGGATGCTGCATGTCGCCGCACTGATCTCGGTCGCAGCGCTGACATTGCGCGATCAATTGAAGCTTCGGTCGGTTCTGACGTTCAGCATCGGGCTTAGTGCGCTTTACAACATGATGGTGCTACCAGGACCGGATTGGCAGGACCTGTTCTGAAACATCGTGAGCTTGGCCATCAATCTGACTGTGCTGACCCAGCTCGTACTCGACCGCACCCATGTCGGACTCAGCGCCGAAGAAGAGACGCTGTTCGAGGCCTTCGAGATGCTGACGCCGGGCGAGTTCCGGGCGCTCGTCAGGCTGGCCACTTGGCGCACGGCCGAGACCGCGGTCGAGATCACGCGGGAAGGCGAGACACCCCACAGTCTCTATTACGTCCTGCGCGGCGGCATCGCGCTCGAAAAGGCGGGCCGCACCGTGCGGATCGAGCCCAGGACCTTCATCGGCGAGATCGCGTTCCTGCACCGCAGGGCCGCTTCCGCGACCGTGCGGCTCGAACCCGGGACACGCTACCTCGAATGGCCGGTCGGCAGCCTCGCCCGTCGCATCGAGGGCCGCCAGGCTTTGAAGGATGCCGTCGTCCGGCTGATCAGCTTCGACATGGCCCTGAAGCTGGCGCGGTCCTGATCACGGCGGCTGCTGGAGTTGGGGGCTGGGCCCGGAGCCCGCGGGCACGATGTGCGGGGAAGCCCCGCGATCGGCGCCGGATGGAAGCTACGCCCAAGCATCCAGCAACTGCCCGGTACATCCAGGGAGTCTCCACGCGATCGGTCGACGATCTCGTCAAGGCGCTCGGCATGAGCGGCATCTCGAAGAGCCAGGTCAGCCGCCTCTGCGGCGAGATCGACGAACGCGTGAAGGCCTTCCTCGACCGGCCGATCGAGGGCGGAGCCACGATCAGCAGCGCGTGAACGGCGTCGACCACCAGCGTCTCGATCTCGCTCGCGGGCAGGCGCCACGTGTCGGTGTCGGGGCGCCCAGGGGCTCGTTTCAGCACCCTTCTGGAATCATCAGAACCCCGGCCGCTCAACCCCCAATTCCCTTATCGGACGGGCTCTTAACGGCCACCGGGTGCCCCACACACGTCTAATGCCTTTAAGGGCAGGTTAACCTGTTATAGTCACAAGTCAAGCTCGCGATGAGTTTGTAAAACAGAGCCGGGCAAAGGTGAGCCTCCTGAGCGAGAAGGGCGAGTGATGTCTAGATCCCGGCCTTTGACCCGCTTACTTACCGCTCTGTTCGTTGCGCTGTGTCCGTTCAGAGTGGCCGCTGAGCGCCTGAACATCGGCTCGATAGGAGCCGATCTGAAGGGCGAGGCACATCAGCTGGAACCGCTCGCCGGGTATCTGACCTCCCGGCTCAAGGCTGTCGGAGTGGAATCGGTTGGCGTCGAGGTCCGTTCGAAACCCGACGACATGAGAGATGCGATCGCAAAGGGTGACGTTCAGATCGTTGTCGAGAGCCCCTATGAGGCTGCGATAATGGCCCAGGAAACCGGTGCTGTCCCCATCCTGCGGCGCTGGAAAAAGGGCCTTGCCGAATACTGGAGTGAAATCCTGGTCCGGACCGACCGGCAACTTGCAGATTTGCAGGCGCTGCGCGGGCGGGTTATCGCTTTGGAGGATCCTGGCTCGACCTCGGGCGATTATCTGCCGCGCGTGATGCTGGCCACTGCCGGCTTGGGCGTCCAAGTCCTTCCAGGCTTGGATGCGAGACCTGAGCCCGATCGGGTCGGCGTGGTGTTCTCCAACGACCATAGGACGTCTGTGTTGTGGCTCTTAGCGAGCCGCGTTGACGGGGTTGCTCTGGACACCACGTTTGCGGAAAAGCTTCGCAAGGAAGAGCCGGACCGAACTCGCTCCTTAGCCCGCTCGATCACAGTTCCGCGTCACGTTGTCTTGGTCGCGCCATCAGTGAGCTCTCGCGTGAAGAATGAAGTTGAATCTTTATTACTGGCCATGTCGGATTCAGAAGAAGGTCGGGACATCCTTCGCCAAAGCAGCACCGACAAATTTGACCATTTCCCCTTAGGTGTCGATGAGACTTTCAAGCCCATCTACGAGAGTCTGAAAGTGCTAGCTCTTCCAAGCGCACAGTCTGGTCGGAAATGATCGATTTAATCAGCAAAGTAGTTCGCCGGGTAGCTGCATACCGGGGAGCACTGGCCCTTCGTTTTACCTTATGTTTTGTAGCTCTGTTTGCAATTTTCTGCGGTATATTCGTCCTCATCCAGTCTTCTGAGAGCGAAACGGCGCTACGTGCGGCATCGGTGGAGCGGTTGGACCATGTTGGTCGGCTCGTGGCCGAGCTTGCGGCAACGAGCCTCAAGACCCTTTCGGCAGCCGAGCTCCGAGCTCTCATGGATGACCTGTCAAGCGACTCGGAAGTTGTCGCGGCAGAAATCGTGGACGCCGACGGTCGAATTGTGGGCACGTCCAGTAAGGAAGATTCCAAGTTCCTTGCGAAGAACACAAACGAGCTCACACAGTCCGTTTTGTCGTCCGGAACTTCGGGCATCGTTGTCGGCGCGAACTCGATAAGCGCGGGATTCCCAGTTAAATTTGCGGGACGTCAAATCGGCGTGCTCCACGTCGAGGCATCTCGGGACAGGGCTAGTGGTGAAAATCAAACGGGAGAGTCTGTTGCCATATGAGTCGTTTCAACGCTTTGCGCGCTCGTTGCGGGTTCCAAGCGTCTGATTCCTACCACTAGGAGCCTCAATCGCGCAGTAAGGCACAAGCAATTCGCCATCGGTGCAGCACTCTTTTGTTTAGCTGCCCTTCTTTGTGCGCTGTTGGTACATGAGGCCACAAAGCCAGTTTATCGTCTAACCCAGTTGGCTCGAGAAGTAGAGGCAGGGAGCAATCCGAAGCTGAATTCGGGCGGTCGGATGGTTGGAGAGCTTGGCGAGCTCCAGTCGGCTTTTCTTTCGATGACGCGAAGGCTCAGCCACCGCGACGCCGAACTTGTTGCGCAAAACGAGCGGTTTGAAGCTGCGCTGGAGACCATGTCGCAAGGGTTGTGTATGTTCGACGCCGACCAGAAGATGGTGGTCTGCAACAGGCGCTTCGGTGAGCTCTATGGGCTTTCGCCCGAGCAGACGCAGCCGGGCGTCGGCTTGCGCGATGTTTTAGAGAGCCGCGTTGAGGGCGGCTGCTATCCTGACATCGACGCAGACGAGTATGTTTGCAAACAGTTGGCCGTTGCGGCCTCAGGGGAGCCCTCGACAGGGATTGCGAAACTTCGCGATGGCCGAGTCCTCCTCATCCAGCATATTCCGAAGCCGAATGGCGGTTGGGTTGCTACTCACGAGGACATCACGGAGCGCCAGAAGGCTGATGCGAAGATCAGCCATATGGCCCGTCATGACGCCCTGACTGATTTACCCAATCGAGTCTTGCTTCGCGAGTGTTTAGAAGCAGGTCTGAAACGTGTTTCCGACGATGACACTATCGCCGTGCTCTGCATTGACTTGGACAACTTCAAGTCCGTCAACGACACGCTTGGCCACTATGCGGGAGATTGGGTGCTCCGGACCGCAACCGACCGCCTCCTCGGATCCACTGGGAAGTCCGATACGGTCGCTCGCCTGGGAGGCGACGAATTTGCGATCATCCAGCTCGACGCTGAGCAGCCGGTCAGCGCGACCGCCTTGGCGGAGCGCGTCATAGAGGTGCTGAGTGCTCCCTATGATCTGGAAGGACAAGGAGTGGTGATCGGTGCGAGCATCGGTATCGCGATCGCACCAAGCGACGGTACAAGCTCTGATGAGCTCTTTGATCCTCCCCCGGTTCCGCGGACACGGGGTTTAGCTCGCGTTTCGTTCGGCTTGCTCTGGTGTGATGTAGCCGAGCGCCGAGTGGATGCGCTGCCGATTGTAGTAGCCTTCGATATAAGCGAACAG
>JAABUL010007161.1_pt1 | contig 12245 bp, 18 predicted proteins | sample 5559151 | NCBI WGS metagenome assembly JAABUL01 (sample SAMN10711876, study PRJNA513368) | rock metagenome | isolation source: Antarctica rocks | place: Antarctica: Victoria Land, Pudding Butte sud | reverse complement strand
TCAGTCCCCGCTTCGATTTCACTATGGACATGTCCAGCGAGGACGAGAACATGGCGATCGACCAGCGAGCGGACGCCTCGGACGCTTCACTCGATCACGCTTCAGTCGTTTGCAACACTACTGCGATCGTTGCGCTCGACAAGGCTATCCTCTCTCTGGAGAGCACCTTAAAGGATATCAGGGCTACTCGATCAATTCTACTTGAAACCACTCTCGAAGTTGAACAACTCGAACGACCATTCAAACAGCTCGGACTGGGACGCCTCGTCTGTGTTCAACCTTGGCGGTCCCCTCGCTCGCTCGGCCTAGCATCGCACGCTCGCTACCTCGAGTGGGAGTGTTGGAAGGCTCGGATAAGCTCGCGCGCCACGCGTTCGTTCATAGTGTGTGAAAGTTTTCACTTCGCTCGTGCTTTTTTATGCATTCATCATAAACTACAACACTTGTTTAGCCGAATACCGAAACCTTCGAGCTCATTGGTGAGGATGGCGAGGTCGTTGAGAGGTTTGAGCACATCGAGGATGATGAAAATCCGGTTACAGGTCCTGGCGACTGCGATGACCTGTCGCTTCGACCCTTCCCGTCCTTCGCCCCCTCGATGATTCCTGGTCAATCTGCGTTAGAGTGGCGCCGAAGGAAGCGGCAGAAGGAGGGTCACGACTCACCCGGCAGATCCAGCACTTGAATTCGAGCACCGTTGTGGGTATGAGTTCCCAGGACGGCTGTGAGGGTAGTGTATTCATGAGAGGCTACCTCGGAATGAGTCCGGCTACATTCCAACTCGTAAGATACATTTTCGACCGCTCTATCGATCCGTTGAAAGGACAAGGCGTACCTCAGCTTCGCCATGAGCGTCGACTTGCCCTGCAGACCGCATGAATCTCAATCCGGCAGGGAAGCATAAGTTGTGGCCGAGGGTAATTTCATTGGATTGAGAGAGCTTAGTCCCAGTAGCTAATACTTGCAATAGGCTGCGTCTTGATTCCTCGCTAGCTGATTCCGAAACTACAGCTGGAGCTCCTCGAGTCCGCTCTCCGCGAGTCCGCTCTTCTCGAGTCCGCTCTCGTCAGACACACCTTGCCGCCTTTCAGACACACCTTGCCGCCAAACCCCTTGTCCATCGACACCCACTATAGAGTTCGGCCAAACCTTCTCCAGCTCTACGCCTCCTCTTCGCCCAAGATGATCGAACCTCTACACAAGACACGCCGTCCGCCTGAGAAATCGAGACCGAATGGAACGCGGCAGACCATCGAGACAGGACCAGCCTCAGTGCTAGGATTCGAAGAGATCGTTTCCAGGAATAGGACGTGGCGAGGAGACGAGCCGAGTGAGAAGCTTGGAGCAAGAACCGAGGAGCAGTTGATGAGGGAGATCCGTTGGGCCAAATTGGGATGGGTGTACCAGGTGAGTCCACCCTCAGCCAGACCTCAGTCGGATGCCATGCCTAGTGGTCGACAAAGTCGTGTGATTTCACGCCAGAAATACCAATTCAGTTCCCTAAAGGTCTGGCGGACCTGTGCTCAATAATGGTTTCGATTGTGCCATGGGGCGAGATCTTCAATGATGACGCCGATCACGGTCAGGACGGGCAGAGCGGGGACAGGGATCATCGTAAGCGAGTCACCGATCCAAGCTGATTGATCGCTGATGAGTGAATACCCTATCTAGGAGCGGACACCGGCATTGTAAATTTCTATCAGCTCAATAACACCCTCAAGGGGCATGTCGACCGTGCAGAGTGCGATTTTAGACTGTCGTCGTCGAGAAGTACGGTTGCTCCTCCAGACTGGACCCCTCCCGACCGCTGGTGTCCATTTCGTAAGCAATCTAATGTTCTCATTCAGTCTCTATAGTTGATCTGCTGACGAAGTCCAACATAGTCTCGGCCACTCAGCCATCTTCCTGCTCGGCTCGTCATCGCGTGACGATCGACCGAGCCCCACCCTCCGCTCTGGTGATGTACTTCTCATGAGTGGTCACTGTCGACAATCGTACCAGGGTCAGCATATTCTCGAGCTGCGACTGTGGCTGATAAGCCCATTCAAGGAGTTCCAAGGGTGATGGAAGGGACGTTGCCTTCCTTACCTAGCGATCCTTGAAAGACGTCTTGCTTGATGGCTTGGAGTTGTTCCCACTTGCGCCTCGCTTCGTTGATGAGGAGATACGCAGAGGAGTCAGGGGTAGTGACAGAGTTCGGATGAGGAAGGGAGGGACTGAAGTACCGGTCGTATCGCTTGGGCACTGTCCATCGCATGCTTTGAATCCAATCGGGGGGGGGGGGGACACGAGATGAAAGGACTCCTTCACCAAATCTGCCTCCGAAACACGCTAATTCAAGCCGGATGGCCGGTGGGTAGGTATAAAGAGCATAACCTGTCCGCGAAAACACTTACATGCAAGTAACTCGACTCATACAGAAAACAGCGCTTTCGAAAAAATCTCTTCGCAGTATGTCGTCTACTCGAGGCAAGGTCATTGGCAAGCTTTACATGTATCCCGGTGAGCCGCTCGTATCAGGAAGCACGACCTCGGCTTACTTGTCTGCTCTGCTCAGGTCATTCCCGCTGGACGCGTCTTCAAGCCCTTGCCGCTGCTGCGAATGTACAATTCGACCACGTCAAGGACTTTGGAGCCAGAAAGGCGATGACCGACCCCGACTTTCTATCCAAATACCCAATGGGTATGGTGCCCGCATTCGAAAGTGCGGACGGGAAGACCCACATCACCGAATGTAGTGCCATCTGCGATTATGGTGGGATATCACAAGCCAAGCGCTGAGATACCTGTGCTGACTCGATATCATGAAGTGGCCACAATCAACCCCGAATCTGGTCTGATGCCGTCTGACCTCGGCCAAGCTGCAGAAGTTCGCAACTGGCTGTTCATATGCGAGGCAGAGGTACGCAGTGCATTTCATCATTTCGGTGTTTCTGATAAAGACAGATTATCGCGCCTTTGACCGCCATCAACCGCGCGCATGCCAATATTGTCCCGTACGACCAGAAGGTATGCCATGCTCGCTTCCCTTGTCTGAAAGTCACTGACCGCAAGCATCATTCTATCAGATGGTCGACGGCATTTACGAGGCTCTTCATCGGCGCATGGCCAACATTGACAATTGGGTCTCCAAGCGCGAGTACCTCGTCGGCGAGGGCTTCACCCTCGCGGATCTAACCCTTGCCTCTGTCCTTGGACACGGATACGCCAAGCTGATGGATAAGGCATGGAGGGACCAATACCCGGAGGCGTTTGGGTATTTCCAGAGGATGATCAAGGATCCAAAGGTGAAAGGGACGTTTGGGGAGCCTACGTTGATCGACAAGACGCCGGAGCACAAGCCCAAAGAGGCGTGATTGAGGTGCGGCGACAGTAGCGAGAGTATCTTCCATACCAGGGATAGCATGTACGATCCACTATGCTTCAGCCTGACGCCTTGGCTAAATTGGGAGACACACTTGAAATGAGCTTTGAAGACCAATTTCCTTGGCCAGAACCTCCGGTGATGAGAGCACATTTGAAGGATAGGGTGGAGACGGGGGCCATGATCAAAGAGGGTCAGTAATGGCGATTTGCGCATCCGCGACGAAATTCAGGGTTGCGAGGTGAGGCGAAGAAGAGAAGAGAGAGTGGAGAAAGGGGGTTAGTAAGACAGTCGTGTGAGCTCGCGAGGGGGTGACATGATTTACTCACCGCGTTGTCACTTCCCATGAACCCGAGCACTCTGTCCTTCTTCTCCTTCACAGGCCATCGTGGAACGAGAATAAAGGTCACGACCGATTGATCAGAAGGCGAGCCAGAGCCTGGCGGATAGGATGGGAGCGGCGCTGCTTCCTCGTCGCTCGCCAGTGAGGATTTGCGCCATGAGTCGAGGACCTCTTCTTCATCGGGCGGCAATCGCTGGTAATGGGGAAGGATGGATGACAGGCTTGGGAGGATTTCGAGAAGCTATGAGGTGTGTATAGAGAAAGACGGTCGAATCAGTAAACATAGCTCCCGATGAGGGATGCTATAATCCCAGGCAGTGGTAAGCGACAAGCCGAGTAGCCGGCAGGAAAGATCTGCAGGCCGGGAAAGCGGTGGTGTCGAATGTACCTGCAAAGGCTTAGTCTCTTCGCAAGCTTCCGAGCCCTATCGCCTGTTTAAGAGAGATTCCTATACGTAATATACCATACTGTACTAGCCATCCTACACCTGACATCCGATCATAAAACCGCCACGGGATCATTGTATCATCCCCTTGTACTCCAAAGTAGCCAAAACGATGATCAACACGATGAATGGAGACAAGAAACCCGACATTAAGAGCGCAGAATTGCGGATCTCCTTCCATTTCCCTGCAGATGATCAGCCCGTTAGATTATCGTAGTCTAGTGAAGTGTTCTCACTCACTCGCTTGTTGATCACCCGGACCATCCGCCACCTGGACTTTCAACCTCTCCGGTGATTCCCTGTACAGTCGGTCCCACGTCGCGTCGAGGATCCTACTCCATCCTTCGCCTTCGATTTTCGCGTCTTTGTTCTCGGGAGATAGGAACTCGATTCGCTCGGGTGGGTATTCGTTGAGGATAGGGAATGCTTGTTGCACCATCGCCGTGGTCTCCTACGATTGGAAAGCGTGGGATGCAGAGGAATACAGGTGGAGGGACAGTTGATCGAAAAGTGTAAACCGAAGAATGATTGGGCGTTAGGGAATAGTGATGGGAGATGACGGGACAGACGAATTCTTGTCAGCTAAAACGAGAGATAAGGAGCGACCGAACCCACCTCCTTATCCCGTCCCATCACCCCCAAGACACTCTCCTTCTTCCCCTTGACCGGATACCTGGGGACGAAGATGAAGGTGACGATGGATTGACCGGAACCAGAACCAGAACCGGAGCCTTCTCTCGGTGGGTAGGTCGGAAGCTGTGCATCCTCGCCATCCTTCGCCACTGGGGATTTCCGCCAGGAGTCGAAGACTTCCTCGTCGTGATTGGCGAGGCGTTGATACTGCGGAAGGATGGGCGACATGTTCAAGAGATACTCAGCAAAAGTTGGATGTTCGACACTAGAACTGCGGGAAACAGCGAGGAGTAGGAATCCGTTGTTCAGTAGGCCCGCACAGAAAATGTAAACGCCGGGTAGAATTTGCGTTTCAAACTGAGGCGCCTATTTCTTTGCTTGAAAAGGCACTGGTTTTTTTCAGAGCGTCCCTAATGGCTACCGCTCATGCTGTCCCAGATCACCTCCGCATAATCTGTATATGCGTCAGTCCACTATTAGCAGGATAAGGTCACCCATCCATTACCCGAACATACTCCTTGGGCATAAATGTGACGCGACGGAAGTCGGCCATAACGGTGAACTCACGCGTGTATCAACGCCCAGCCTTCGCCTCGAGAAAAGTTTGCTTTCCTAAAAGGATACCATAAGGATGCCATGAGAGTGGGAATTTCCCGCCTGACGACTGGAATGCGGGCAGAAGCGTCGCTCCGGAATGGCGGGAAGGAAACAGGCCGTATGGGTGAGCATCCAGCTGGCTATCAGGATCAGAGGTGTCGTTCAGGAGGGATCAGCGGGCCTCGGGACGAGTTTGGTTCAGTCGGTCTTGAATTCAGAGATTCAGAGGACAAGAGATTCATTGCCCGAAGAAGGGAACTACTGGGAGAGCTAGTTCTGATATATGTCTATGTATCCTGGAGTCGTAATTCGAGTCCGTTAAGCCGAGCATGCGTAGTCCATGTGTCCAGTCTCCCCGAGATCCAATGGTGTGTTCCTGACACTGGCCCGAATTTGGCGTGAAGAGGAGTGTTGGTGATGATTTGAGTGTAAGACTGGGAAAAATGAACGTGAAAGGACTGGAGAAGCTGAGCGTGAGGATATTCGACGAGATTGTGGTGCATCCGAGGCGCGGTGTAGTCGTCATGTCGATACCAAGGCTGAACAGGGAAGGAAGGAGACGACGGTGGGTGGTGCTGCATCAAAAGTAAATCACTGGGGATGTGAGATTACATTTCCCTGCCTCAACCTCCTCTCCTTCCTCCGCCTTGTACTCCCCCACTTCCACCCCTTCCTCTCCGGCTCACCATCTCGCAGTCGTATTTGTGCGTCCAAGATGACGAGGCCAAGAGAGATTGAAAAGAAGATGAGGGGGTGATGGTATATGTCGATTGTCAACAGGTCGATGATCGGTGATCGGTGACAGAGTGCGAACGGCTCGATCTAGGAGATAGAACGACGGCCGAAATGGGCTGTAGGTATACGATCAGCACTGGAGGTAGGCTGATCTTCACTCGCTCGAGTACTCACCAAGCCAGCCAGCGAGAGGCTGCAAACTTCCCGATTCAGCGGGCCGCTCCGGTTCGGGCTCACGCTTGATGCTTTTGGCTTGGAGGTGATGGGGTCGTTGGGCACGGGATGCTGAGTTCGTCGTCTTCGCATCTTCCCTTTCATCCCCTCAGCAGCCGCCTTGATCCTTCGTGCCTCTCTTTTCTGTTCCATCGCTCCTGTCGCCAACTGATGGGTGCTCAATCCCACCGCCCGGAGAGTGTCGCTCGTGATATCCCACGCGGTGGCGTAGTCTGCTATGAGCTCCTTCAAGTGCCGGACGTTTGTCAAGGCGGAGAAGGCGTCAAGGGTGTGCGTGCACCAGTCGGAGAGTTCCCAATCGACGATCCCGCTGATCTTGCCGTTGTCAATCAAGATGTTGCCCGGATGGAAGTCCATATGACAGAATCGGATGGGGTGAAGAGTCCCGGTGGAAGAGGCCCGTAGGCTGGTGAAGGACAGACCGTTGGAGCGGGATCATGCTTGAGGTCTGAGACGTATTCCAGCACATCTCGTCCACAAAGAGCGATAGGTCGACGGTACCGTCGATGAAGCCATCCAACAGTGGGAACTTGAGACAGCGAAGACCGTCCAAATCGGAAATCGCCCCGCCCGACGTCGGGTTACATACAGTCTCCGGGGACGAGGCCCTCGCCTCATTCATCCGGGCCATGTAAGTCTGGACGTCCCGAAGAAGGCGCACCCGATATTTCGAGTACATCCTATGACCGAGACTTCTCTCCCGTCCGGGCAAGGTCGACATCATGATCACGTTGCACTCCTTTTTTTTTTTTTTCCCCCTCGACGGAGAGGAACTCCATCGGGCGAGGACCGGGCAGGGTGTCGAGTCACTCGAGCAGTCGCAAGATCCGATAGTACCCAACTTTTACCGTATACCCGTCATCGATCACTTTGATGTGTTTCCACCCGTAGGAACGACGCGCCTCAGTCAACAGTTCGGCCGTGACGAGGTGAGATATCGTGCTTGGAGAAGACGAGGAGGACGACGACGATGGGGTTGAGGATGGTGACATCACAGGCTTCTTCTCTGTTTCCGGTTTCGATTGGGGTTGGTGACAAGTGGAAAAGCAGGACAGGATGGGGAAAGAAACACGCGATACGTACAGCTTGGGTCAGCGTTTCACCGAAGAAAGCAGACTGGACGAGTGCGCACCATTCAGGAATGAGGCTGAATGCGCACCACACACCATCCACATTATCTTATCACACTTCAGCCTTAAACCTAATATATTTTACGGACATTGCCCTAATGGTTTCATTTCTAGTTCTCTACTCATAGATATTTAGCTTCCTGGTTACTTGGAGAAAACATGAGGGGCGTACAGCAAGCTCCCACCCAGCTCTTTTCCAAGCTTCCTCAACCTCAGTCCCCATTCTTTTACTTCCTCCTCTTCCCAACACTCCGCCAAACTCTTTGAGGAACTCCAGCTTCCTCTACGTCAGCGACGGCCGCCAACTCCCTCGACCCTTCCTGCCCCGCGCTGAACGGTTCCCTCTGCTACCACCAGCTAGAGGAGTAGGTGCTGACTCAGTAGGGATGGATGTGGCATCAGCTGGCAAATGGCAAAAGTGCGTCAGCCTCTGCGTGAGGCTGTACTGAACCCCGAACCATAACTCACCTGCTGCCTCGTCTGGTGATGCTGTGGGGAGGAGCTGAAGCAGAAAGGAAAGATCCACGTCGTCGCTCGCAAGGGAGGTGAGTGCGCGACGTAACGCGCTCCGTTTCTTGGGAGGATAAAGTCCGAAGATCTCGATCGTTGGCTGCCCGCGCAGAAGGTCGGCTAAAAACCTCATGTCGGACAAATCCTTTTGGATCGTTTCTTGGGTTTTGAGTCTGTCCAAACTCGTCCCAGTCGATAGTTGGTACCAACGTGGAACCTTACTGAACAGTAGGGCAATGGGCACGAGGACCCTGACCTGATGGCCGACGACGGGAAAGAGCGTGAAGCACTGATCAAAAGGGTTGGGGAAGGTGTAGCTGTCGATAGCCGCCAACATCTCGACCTTGGTTTCGCTACGCGTCCCATCGCCCTCCTGCTGATCGGAAGGCCGTGGCTGAAAGTAGAGATTGACTCCTCGTAAGATGAAGCGGGGATCAACCTGTACCACCAGATTCTTGATTGGGACGACTTCGTGTCCCATAACCTCGATCGCGAGATCCAGGTCGTCTGTGACACGATCAAGCCCGTGGATCACACAAGCCACGCCTCCAGCCACAGCATATGAGATGTTTCTCCCATCGCGGCTATTGACATGTTCGATGGCTTGATCAGTGCGGCGGCGGCGAAAAACAATGGTCTGGCTTGGTCCAAGTCTGAACAATCTCAGCGTGGGATCCACAAATGATATCAAGGAGAGACCCGTGTACGTGATTGATGACTCACCGAGGCGCGACATGCTGCTTCCATAAAGGGTAGTGCTACCTTTATGGTGAATGGTGAGGTGAGAAGGGCTTTCAAGTCAGGAAAGGGTGTTGGGCGTAAAGGGCCGGGAAGATCTCGAGGGGTAATAAATGGTTGATGAGGATGATCACCTTTAGCTACGCGGTGAAGATGTTCTTGGAGGTAATGATGCATACTCAAGAGCTTGAATGTACGAGATGATGGGGGAGGACGCGTTTAAAGTTCAGATGGGCTAATCACTGACCGGCCTCGAATAACACATAATGACACCTCAGGCCATCAGCGACACGTCCCACATCAACCCTTTCTAAACCAAGATCTTTGACAACGAGAAAAACTTTCCCAATCACGAACAGGCCGCAGTGATGAATACTCTCTCCCACTCGCGAGAGGACTGGCCGGGGAACTACTCACCCTGTCTGCTCCGCTTCTTTGCAAGACTCCAAACCGCCGGCATCAAGCCCGTCGAATGGGGTACCGGGCTGAGCCACTCAATGGGGGCACCGGTTGTGGTATTGGTACGCTCGTCCATCTGATTTCATCGTGTTCATCTTTCTCCTAGACCCACCTCTTTGTCATCTCCTTCAAACACTATCAAGAGGCGGACAGGATCGCTCTCGACTCCGGCCTGTTAGCTCATTCACCGGGGTACAATCGCTATGGTCGCCTGGCTTCCGTCCATCAATGGTATCACGTGCCCGATCAGCCGATTGGGGTCGAGGATCGGTGTACCTCGCTCATCCTCCTTGACACTCGATACGTCTCTGTGGAACTCGATCGTTGCAGCTTCCACCCACTATACAATATCTGGCGACCGAGCCTTATCGAGGCTCTACGATCTTACATTGTCGTCGCATGTCGGCACAACAACGACAAGATGACCAGCTTGGCAATCGAGACGTGGATCAACCAGTTTGTCCTCTATACGATTTGCGGCGCTACGTACATCTCAAAGGGCGAAGATGTGAACGAGGTGTGAGTGTATTTGGTGCGACTAGCTGGAACAGAAAGGCTTATTTCTCTGCCTAGATACCAAAACGAGTCTTGGAAGCGGGATGGCATCAGGAATATGGATGAATTGCCTTGGACAGATGATCTGAGGTGGCTTCGAACCACGCTGCGCCGCCTCATCGAAGGAGAGGTCAAGCCCAACGAGTTCACGCGTGCTTGGTTGAGGAGTAGGAAAGGGGATCGCAAAACATTGAGCAAGGTAGATAAGGAGGGCACGTCATTCCGGACATCTTGATGATGCTTTTGAGCAATTGGGCTTCTCTTGCAAAATGCATTCCCCTTTTGACGTCAGTCACATCCCTCCTCCGGTGTCACCATCGACCATAGCTCTCCTTCGGCATCACTTGAGCCATCCTTCTTCGGTATCCTCGTCAAGCAGAGCACGCTCCCAACACTCTCCCGATCATCCTCGTTCTTCACGCTTCCCGGATCATCCTCGCTCTTTACGCTCTCCGGGTCTTCCTCGCCCTTCACGCTCGCTCCCAACCATCCTCGCCCTTCACGCTCTTCCGATCATCCTATCCCTCACCAGTCTTTCTCTCCTCCAACACTCTCTCAATCCCTCCAATTGCTCATCGTCAGCTCGCCCTCGATAACATTCAGGAGTTAACTCCACCTCCAGTGAACACTCTGATCACCTCTACCTGTTCGGAAGAAGACCGATCGTCGGTGAGGACCAAATTCTCTATCGTCTTCAAGCCAAGACAGGTCCACGGAATCCGAGATCTCGAATTGTTGGCTTGCAAACCGAGCCGTTGTGTGGTTTCGCAAGCTTTGCGAATGATATCCCCCGCTGGCGCCCAAGCAATATTCGAAGCGAGGAGTTGACCGACTTCCTTGAAGTAAGACTTTGCTGCGACATGGTTTGGCAAGCCGCAGGTAGTACACTTGACTGCGCCCTATTCCTTTTGCCAAACGCGTCTCTGAAGGGAAGGAGTAGGTTCGGAGATATGATATACTGAAAGGCTCGTTGAGGAGATGCAATGCAGACATGTGTGGTGCCGGTTATCGCTTTTCGAAGGTACTTTGGTGTCCTTGCTGACAGGTGAACGCATGCGATAGCGCCGCGTCAAAAACGGTGTGAAGTTTCCTCGCGCTAAGCAAGCCATCAAGATAGTCGAGAAGACGGAGGAAAAGGTCGAGTGGGTCCTGTTGCTTGGACTCATGACTGTCATGAGCTTAGCATCTACAATCGGGATTAGCTATTGCCGGAATATCCTTCAAGAGCTGACACGCACCCTGTAATATCCAACGCAAATCAGGAAAAGCGATGGCTGTACCTTTGCCTATTGAGCGAGTGAAGCGCTATAACAAGCTGTGTGAGTGGAGATGTTTGAGAACGATGTGTCGAGAATGATGCGAAAGGATCCTGCCATTCAGGCTGCCTAGCCAAATGTGCAACAAGCTCAGCGAAGCAATCTGTACCGGTATTGAGTGATCCCACAGGCCGTTCGAGGTCGCCAATCTCCTCCTCTGGGATCGCTAAAGTGCTTTTCGGGGTTTCCTCCATGCCTGGAGCGGGCGAATAGCGGATGGGCGACCCCGAACAGCAGAGACTGGCGCCACAGGAGTCTCACATATCTCCTCGTCGGGACTGGTGTGTCCGCGACCTTCCATCTCGACCGTGGCACGATATTGTCACTTGAGTCCTCTGTAGTCTACAGAGAGGCGGAGTGAACCGTCAGATTTCTTGACAAAGAGGATGGGTGAAGCCGCCTGGCTGGAAGAATCCCTGCTCGAGGTTCTCCTTTAGGTAATCGTCCAAAGCTTTGAGTTCTACTGCAGACAGGGAATAGATCGGTCCGAAAGGGGGTCGCAAGTCTCCTTCAAGTGGAATGTTATGATCGTAATGTCCGTGGTCTGGTAGCTTGTCAGAGTTGGATTCCTTGAAGACTTCAAGGTATTCGTCGAATTCAGGCGGAACGGATTGCTGGTTTGACTTGATGTTTGATACAGAGTTTGTCACGATCGTGAATTGAAGCTCGGAGGGTCACTTGCGCTATTAGACCGCCGACGCTGATTCACGAACAGGCTGCAGAGAAATCGAGCTCGACCGTTGAAGGACCGCCCACCCGACTTTGACGCGTGGTGGTCTAAAACCCGGGCATCACTGGCCGATGTACTCCGAAGGGTAAGTGTGTGTTCATGTGGCAAGGACCCAGTCATCTTTTCTTATGCTGATCTCTTCCCAGATGGCTCGTGCAATCCCTGACAACTCACCGCTACACCCCTTCATCCTCTACTCCCCCAACTCCGCGTTCAAGCTCGCATGCGAAATCGTCCGGCCTAGCTTTGCGGACTTCGACACTAACTTGTCTCTTCCCCGAGGGCGGAAGCGGAGTTTACCGAAAGAGATGGAGGGATTGAGCGTGGGATGTTACGCCGGGAGAGTCGTAGGCTGCTCTCAGGGTAGCAGCGCGGATGCTATCAGGTACCCGCGCGGGATGGAGCAGAGCGGATGACGCGTTTTACAGAGTTGCATAAGACTGCGGCTAGAATAGT
>JAABUL010007160.1_pt1 | contig 12248 bp, 20 predicted proteins | sample 5559151 | NCBI WGS metagenome assembly JAABUL01 (sample SAMN10711876, study PRJNA513368) | rock metagenome | isolation source: Antarctica rocks | place: Antarctica: Victoria Land, Pudding Butte sud | reverse complement strand
CAAATCTTGTCTGTATGAATTCACTGAACTGAACTTCTTGTCTGTTGGGTCCCAGTTGCCCCCCAGGACATTAAATATATTGATTGATTGATTGATTGTCCAGAGTGTGTGGGTTCTGTAGCTCACATTTCACTTGTTCCACTCATTGACTTGCTAGACTATGCCTGCTGTGTGTGTAGACACTCAGAATTCGCTGTCAGTGCTAAACCTGAGGTCATATCAATACCAGACTCAGACGCCAGCAACTCAGACTCAGAAGAGGGCATCGAGTATTCTGCTAGCGATGCTGAGTCAATGGAAGGTGTGGGACAGTGTTACCCAGAGCAGTCACTCTCTGGCAGGCAAGAGCCGCCCTTCAATGTCATGCTGACATGCTACACCTTGTTTGAGAGGGACTCAGTGGACCAGCAAGCTGACAGAAGCTTTCTCAAGAGATGGCAGTGGTCGCATTTGCTGCTAGATGAGGCGCATGCAGTCAAGAATGCAAATGCCATGAGGACCAAGCGACTCACAAGGTACGTTTCCAGCATCATCAGGCATATTGGTGAAACATTCAGCAGTGTGAGTTTTTCATACTTCAAGCGTGTGTGTCTGCTTTGCTGCTACAATGTTCTTGTGGCATGACAGACATCCGTAGTTCACATTTGTCCAGGCTTGTGCTCATGACATTGCATTAGTGTTGTCACCTAATGCCCAATTGTTCCATTGGCGTTTGCCTGCAGCATTGTGTGTTGCTGCTGAGGCTACTGTGGACCAGCTGATGTGTCAGATGTTGTAAGGATATTCCCCTTGGAAAGCAGAGGTTGATATGGCAACGATGATTGAGTTTGGTGCAGTGTGGCTCAGCGCTGCAAGCGGCGCATCATGCTGACTGGCACTCCACTGCAGAATGATCTGGAGGAGTTGCAGAACCTGCTGCAGTTCCTATTACCGGATGTGTTCAGCAAGGATGAGTTTAGTCAGTCTGAGGATCTACAGGTCAGGCCAACATCAATGCGTCTGTGCCAGTTCACTTGCAGTTGTGCCGATTTGCTGTCTTAAGGCCTATGGCTGTGCCTGCTCGCTCTCAAGTTAAATGCACTTGACATGAAAGCATAAAGGACTACAACCAGGACACATGCATGGCAGTCTGGTCTGAGTCAAGATGTGCATGCTACCCTGCAGCAAGAAGAGGCAGTGCAGCGACTGACAGAGCGTATGAAGGCTGTGCTGGGGCCCTTTGTGCTGCGCCGCCTCAAATCCGAGGTGGCCAGTCAGCTCACAGCCAAGCAGCAGCATGAGCAGGTGGTGGAGATGACACAGCAGCAGACACAGATGTACCACAAAGCAGTGCAAGACCTCAGAGGCAAGATAGGTGCAAAGGCCACAGGTGTGTTTGCATGGTGTCTCGTAACAGTCAACATGCTTTCTCACCAGATCTGAGTGGTCATGGCACCTGACTGCCATCACCAGATTGTACACAATTTTGTTGTGTTTGATAGCACAACGTTTCATCATGCACTGACACTGCTGCTCAGCAATGGTCAGCAATGAATGCAGGAAAAGGCAGGAAGGCAGGATCAGAGGGGCAGGCCATTGTGAAGCATTTGGGCAAGCAGCAGGTCAATAGTCTGTTCACCCACCTGCGCAAAATTGCTCAGCATCCGCTGCTGGTGCGCAACTTGTTCAGCCACGCCCAGGTGCAGAGTCTTGTCAAAGTTGCTCATCAAAGGCAAGTACTAATTTGTAGAAATGTGCATGTGCGCATGCATTCTCAACAGCTAGCCAGTCCATATCACAGAAGGATATGGAGACACTGTAAAGCACTTTGTCATCAGTGGCAACACTCCTAGTGCTATTTGCATGCATATTGATCTGAACATCACGACGTTTGGAGTACTCAACAGTGTTGCCAATCACAACTGAACTTAATAGCCTGGTCCCAACTGTACATCTTTTTTGCATGTAGCTGCTGTCAGTTCACAAGCGTAGCTTCCTGAATGGCTGTATGTTTACATTCATCGGCTATGCCAGTGTGTATGCAGCATTTGTGTGGCAAACACACAATAGAGCCACAGAACTGCAATCTTACAATATCTGCATTGCCTCTGTGCTGAACAGTCCCATGGCTGCAAATCTGCCTCAAATGCTTTCTATGTACCACCAGAATCATGATAACTGTTAATGTACCATGGCATTTCTGTAAAGTGAGCTTACTGTATGAGTTGCAGGCAAATATTTGGAGGTGGTTGCAGTCAAGCACGCATATCTGAGGAGCTCACAACATACAGCGATCACAGACTGCATACCTTTGCACTACACAATGGTCTGAACAGTTTTGTGCTGGAGGATGCTGTTGTCATGTCCTCTGGCAAATGTCAGCTGCTGGCAGGTCTGCTCAAAGAGCTGCAGGCAAGCTGATCAGGCTCATTGTATGCTGCTTCCACACACCACACCTGGCAAATGAAGGATTGAATACCCTACACTGCACGGGCTTGGATTGGCATCTCTGCCTGCATGTCCATATGATCCTTTTTCAAAAGCATGTAAGCTTGCATGAGTCTACATGTGTGTACACACATGTGCGCATGCATGCACACAAATATGAGAAAACACAATATCATTCATGACTTTCCACAGATCAGGCGTCTCCAGCATGCACATGTCCAGGCTGCCATGCAAGGCTGAGAAGCTGGTGCTGCAGGCAAAGGGTAGCCGAGTATTGATCTTCAGCCAGTGGACCTCTGTGCTGGACATCTTGGGCTGGCTGCTGGAGATGATGGGCCTCACCTATGTACGCTTGGATGGCAGCACTGCTGTTGCTGACCGCCTCTCCACTGTTGACTTGTAAGTCCCACTCTGTGCTGACTCCTGCAGTGCTACATAGTGGCACAGGCTGGCATCTTGTTAAGAACACATGCATTTGTTACAACTGCAAAGTATGAACAGTGACAGCGATGCATGGTGTACTAAAAATTGGCAGAACGCTGAATGATGTGCAAAGCCAGTCAGTCGTCCTGGCATGAGATGCTGCCATATCCTTTGCCAAATTGATTTGATGTCAGGCAATGTATGACAGGCTGCTGTTCTTGCAGATTCAACAATCCTGCCAAGGGCATCTTTGCCTTTCTGCTATCCACTCGTGCAGGAGGACAGGGTCTGAACCTGACAGGGGCAGACACTGTCATCCTACATGATGTTGATTTCAACCCTCAGATCGACCGCCAAGCTGAAGACCGATGCCATAGGCTTGGCCAAACTAAGCCAGTTCATGTGTATCGCCTGGTGAGCAAGACTGTCTGCCTGTGTTCTCATTTACCAACCTTGCCAAAAGTCACTTTGCAGACGAGTGCACCATGCAACAAAAGTCCTAGACCTTCAATCCTGGAGTGAACGTGTGTCAACAGACACTATCTTGCAACTGTTGTTCAAGCAAAGACGCTGTGCGTTTATACGACACCTGCCAAGATGCTACATTGCTGTTTTAGGTCACAAAAGACACAGTAGATGAGGGCATACATGCCTTGGCCAAGCAAAAACTCAAGCTGGATGCTGCTGTCCTGGAGGGCATTACAGCTGGCAGCCAGAACAAGCAAAACACTGCTGCTACAGACGCTGTGCAAATGGGGCAACTGCTGCAGTCTTTAATTGCAGGGACTGGCACAAAAAAGCCTCTGCAAGAAAATGAACAACAAAATACTGTAATTGCTATTGACTGAATGTGACACAGCAAATCCAATCACACTTGAGGGTTATCACCGTTTGGTGTTTATAACCAAACACATGAATGCGTGCAGAAGATGGGTGTCATCAGTGTGTCCAGTACATAACTTCATGCAACAATTTCAACAAGTACGGTGCAAAAGCCTAGTACCATGCACATGATACTTTGGAGACCCTGCTGATACACGTGTAACTACTGATACACCTTTTGAGCTTGGCTCTGCATGCGTTGTGCTTGTGCTCGTGGCTGGTCAGGACTGTCAGCCTTGACCCAGAGTCAGCAACAGACCTTTCGAATATTGATCAGCAGCTCCTAAGTTGGAGTTTGTGTTTACCATGACGGTGAAAATAGCCTCTAAGGTGCACTTCAATGCATCGTGCAGCCTTCAACAACCCAGCTTGACTGCATATTGTATCACAATATCTCTGTAATCCAGGCATGTTACCAGGCTCTGCAAATCTTGGGAACGGGTATCTCAGATGTGACACATCAAGGGACATGATACTCTGGAGACTTTTTAATGTACCACAATGCACTTTAACAGAACAGAGAAGACTGCGACACGTGATTTTTATGCTGTAGTGGTTTGGAATGGACACCATCTTAAGAGCTACAGCACCACATATGGCAGCTTGAACCTCACACTGAGTCTTCTAAATAGATTTCCTCAACCAAGTTTTCATTGTCTTTAAATTTGTGCCAAACCTCACAACCTTTACACTGTAAGTAGACAAGCCCTTTGTCCCACCCATGAGGATTGACAAGCCGCTCCGTACGTTCACCTAGCAAACAGCAGACAAACTTTGCAATGTCGCACAGCAACTAGGTGCTTATGAGCAACAGCAAAGCAACGGATATACATAGGGTGTGCAATTGAGCACGCAAACCAGCGTACCGCATCTGTCACACGTAAAGGTCACTCGCAAAGACCGTCTGCTCCTGCTGTCCGGAAACTCGGGCGGGAAATCTGCAAAGAACAGCTGTCTTCTTCTGCCACAACAAGACAGACTGTAAGCCTGAAGACGCAGATCTACTACCTGATTCCTTACGCGGCTCGATGGCAGACTGGCATGCGTACACCTGAGCAACAGGGTCGCGGCGTGCTGTGCAAACTCGACAGCATCTATGAGCACGGGAGGGAGTTCGGGGTTTCGCGTGATCGATCCGACGCAGGATGCAACGTGCAGTCGGTACCGATGGACTGGCTGCAATCATCCGCATGACGTAGCAATGGCGCAGGCCCTTGCGAATAGGCTGCAGTGCTTCGGGCGCTAGCGTAGTTCAGCTCCGAAGCCAGAGTGGTGTATGAAAAAGAAAAGAAAAGTTTACGCTTTTCAGCGATCAAGGCCTCCTAAGTTGGCAGCCCGGAGCTGTGACCATAGGCCATAGCCTAAAGCTAGAGTGGTTTAACATCAAACCCTCTCTTCTTGCTCAAGACGATCAGTTGAGGGTCTTTCAATTTGTCCTAGACTGCCTTGACTTGTTGCACATTTAGCCTCTTGTTTGAGCCCACGTGATCAGCCTAGTTGAGCTAGCATACCTGTAATATTCTCTCTCTCGCCAAATTGTCACAATTTCAGCCGCCACAGCAGGCCCACAAAGCCAATGAGTTGCAACTTCCGGCAGGGCGTCCTGTATTAGAGCGTACCAACCTATTGCATAATCAGGGCAGGAGGAACATCTGCTGATTCAGCATCAAAAGCTTGCAAGTCAGGCCCTACATGCCAGGGAGCATGCACTGTGGCAGCTATGTATGCACACATCAGCCTTGAGGCATTTAGCACATGTTCAGCAGAGCAGGCGTTTGAGACATGCGACTGCTAAGTGCTTTCTGTTCCAACAGCTGCAGGTTTGCTTGATGCATGCATGAGCACACCACATATCACCTAAGCACAGTTTGATGCAAGGTCAAAAAGATCATACACAGAAGCATACAAGCTAGGCAAATGGTTAGTGAGGTACAAGACCACAGGTCTAGGATACAAGACCAAAGATCTAGTGCAAATGTGACAGCAAGGCAGACATATTTTGGTATTTCAGTGTGCACATCATACCAGGAATGCAACAGTCTCATGACCAGCAACCAAGGCTCCTATGTACGATCGTTGACCTTTCTCTCTCTATTCATGCTGAGTGCATCTTTGATTGATCACTTCCTGTTCATCTGCTGCTTGTCACCACATCTGCTGCTTGTCACCTGTGAAACCACCGACATAATACACCCCTTCAGCTCTGAGCTTGACAGGCTCTCAATGATCATGGCTCCTGCAGAATTGAGCACTTCAGCTACGTTATCTTGTAGCCACCTGTGTACTCTGAATGGATTCACAGCAACAAGATTGTATGCAACTGGTGAATCTTGAATCTGGGTAGCGATGCTGGCAGCAACTGCCATGTAAAACTGCCGACGAGATCACTCATGAACCTGTTGAACTTGAGCGCAGGCAGGACAGCAGATGGCACCATCATGCAAAGCTGCTATCAAGCTTGGTGACTGCAAGTATTCCAATGATTGCACATTGCATAGCTGACCTGACAGATATTTAACCATATGCAGCTTTTGATTTATGCAACTTGGCAGCTGCAGCAGCATCAGAAGCTGATGTATCTGCAAAGGCTTGCCGATCCCTGCTGCTTCTCCTTGCGTCTGGGCTTCTGCTGCCATGCGTGTGCTCTTGCCTGCTACTGCTATGATGTCTGTCATGATGCCTACTGTCCCTGCACTTGGCATGTGTGAAAACATAATATACAGCACACACAGCAGATTCTGGTCAAGGCAGTTACAGAGTCAGCAGTCACTGTTGAACAAATGCTGCATGTAAGCCATTCAGCGTCAACAGCCTTTGAGTATGGTCCTGTTGTGATAGTCATCACAAACATGCAAGAACAAGTGCAGATGTGGGCTCACCTGTGTGCCGCGTCTCTGTCATGGTGTTGAGGAGAGCCTCTACCTCTTTGAACAGATTTGTAGCTCACACTATCTCTGCTGCTCTGATGCCTATCACCCTCACTCCGTTTAGAACGTGACTCATTTGCATGGTCTCTGGGCGGTCTTGCATCTATGTCATGAGCTGGATCCCTGCACATGACAGAGATAAATGAAAACACCAGTGGCACATTTGCCGGCAGGACATTCCCTGCATGCAAGATCTGCTCTCAAGAAGATCCCCTGATACATGTTGCTTGATAGCTAGCGCCTGACTGAACCACCTACTCAAGGAACAGCATCACATGACTTGCAGATGATGATAGCAGATGCAGGTCCTATCAAGCATTTGCATTACCCTGCTGTTAAGCACAAAAGTCTAATAACAAGCCTGACTAACAAACATCGTGAGGAAGGTACATAACCCACCTGCTGCAATAGCGCTTGCTGTCTCTGTCCCTGTTGCTGTCGCGGTCTCTTTTCCTGTCTCTGTAATGGCGCTCATCTGCTTGTGCATAAGGTGCTGCCTCTGCAGGCCGCTTCTCTGCTGCAATCCTTGTATCCCTGGAACTGAGACACTGAGATGCTGTACAGACACTGAAACTCTGATACATGGAGAAAGCTCGTTGAATTGTCAAGTGAACATAGACCTTGCTAGTAGTAGCTACAGATACACAGAAAGCAAACTACTGCAGCAAATTTGCAGGTGTGGCTTTCAGCTGTGTGCATGATGTTGACTGAGAAAAGCCTTTTCTGGTGGCAGCTGATGCTCAAAACTGCTCATGTCTGCCTGAGAAGGAGAAACTTTACCTACCTGGAGCGTGGGCGCTCCTCTCTTGTGCCATTGTACACATTCTTCATGCCAGCGCCAAGGCCTCTGCCTTCCTCTCGGGCAGTTGCTCTGTTTGGCGCTCTCTGCCCGAAAGCCACAGACAGAGATGCCTTGACAGATGCAGGTCTTCTGTTTGGCTCATCGAGTCCCCTGCGGTCAGGGCCGCCTTGGCCGCCATTGCCAAGAGCCTTTGCAGGCAAACCCATGCCACGTAATTTCCCCACCCACTCATCGTTTACAGGTTTGGGGATGCGAGGGAAAATGGTCTCAAAGTAGTACTGCGTTGCAGAGCAAAACAAACATGGGTATAGCTACTTGCTAGACACAACTGTCAGCTGCAAACACAGGAATTCAGCAACTTGAGGTACAACTCACAAAAGCACCAACACAGCAACAGCTTGCTCAAAGTAGGAATGTGTTTTGAACCTGCATGTCTACAGCCTTCAGTGCGCATCAAGCAAAGCCATCAGCCACCTGTGCCCCACAAACATCAGACAAAGCAAGTACACCAGATTCATGTGCAGCAGAGCAGACAAGCAGATGTGTTTGCAAGTGAAACACAGAGGCAATGTGCAAACACCAATGCAGTGCAAGCAAATAAACTGATTACCAAGCCGAGTCAATTCTATACCTGTTCCAGGAACACATCTCGAACATAATCACCAATTGTGACGGCAGTACCATTTTCCCCACTAGGAGATATCTCCTGCAGCAGAGAAAAAATCCTGCATGACGCAAAGCTACAAAATCGGTTCTTGAGCAGGACAAGTTGCTTGATTTACCTCAGAGTCCTGAACATATGGTCTTAGCCATGCCCACAGCTGCTTGGGGTCTCCAACATATCTCAGATACAAGAACCCAATCTGCAGAATAAGTATGATATGACACGAAAACAGGTCGATGTACTGCGCCTGCAACAGAGGCTGAGGGAGACCAAAACCAGCCTACCTACCGCGCGGATATATGGAGAGTCCTCGTGTGTGAGAAGCGCGTCCACTTGCTCTTCACTAGGCTGCAGCTGGCAGAGCCTATAAAGCAGGCCAAAAGCGGAAGAAGCTCCCCTGGCGTTGCCACTCATCCAGGGCTCCACATGTATCACATCGTAAAATATCTGATCTACTACCTCCTCCCAGGTCTGCAACTTGGCACACGTGTTTCTCCAGTACTCTGAGTCGACGATGTTCTTCCTGAGAACAGTCTCTATGTTGTAGGTGCTCCTGTTGCCGTGCTGTTCCATGACAGTCGACTCTAGAGAAACTCGACACGCGGACTGCTCCCACTGTACTACAGCCTCCACAACATGGGCCAGCTCACAAAAAGGCCAGAGCCACACTCTGCCGGTAGCATTGCTCGCTTGCCTTCCGTAATTCCTATACACTACGATGCAGGTGTACGTCGCCCGACAAGAAGCACGGATTACGACGTGGGGTGGCAGCTGATGTCTTCGGACAGACTGTTGTCCCTCGATGCGCAGGTCGAAGCCAATATCAATGTGTGAAGTCACTATCCACCCTGAAAGTCCACACAAGCAGGCAGATACCACGAAGACACAGCACCAACAGCCAATTGCTGACAACAACAATATGAAAGAGGTTAAAATTTATGAATTGATCAAAGCAGACCACAACAGGCTCCCAAGGGTCTAATTATGAAAGCAGCATTGCAAACATGGTACTGGACGCATTATACTGAACATGTACAGGAATGACACTAGCAGCAATCTACATTATGATACAGCATTGGCTGCACTTTGTTTTACTGTCATCCTTAATCGCTTTGTCCAGCTGTTGTTCCTGCATCACACCAAAATTTAGCCAAAAGCTTAGGAATGCTGCAAAAGATGCAGCTTACAGGGAGCAACTGCCGACCTGGAGCTTACAATGGCATGCATCATAGCAAATACAGCAAGTACAGCGCTTTATTTGTCCCCACCTGCGCTGTAATCAAAACATCCAACGCTTCTTCAAGGGCTTCTACGCGACCAACAAGACTATGCTGAACTTGGGAAGTTTGCCTGTCATAGGCATTGCCATTCTGCAAGCCCAACTTCTGCTGTAAATGAGGCAGCTTAGACTCTAAGGCCCGCACTCGCTCTGCAAACAGAATCTTTCTCAATTGAGCTGAAAATTGGGTGCAACACTTGAATCCCAGCAACATGCAGCTGCTACTGATCAGAGCTGTGAGCTGCAGCTCAACAAGTGACTTGCTGATGGCACAGCAACCCACTGCAACTCCACAGCATCACAAGCCAAAAAAAGTGAGAATTGTACTACAGCGGAGCACATGAGCCACATGCTCTTACTATATGACCAACCGCCCATGAGGTTTGGACATGCTGGAACACACACATGTGAGCGCTGAGGGACAGAACTTGATATGGATGAAGCGACTATTTCTGTTACACCCAAAGCTTGACATGCCAGCAGAGTGAATAATCAGATGCATGACTGACCTATGATGGGCCGTCCTGCCGGGGCAGAAGGTGGCAAATTGGCAGGGTGCTGCTGGTGTCCCCTCTCATCTATGGGCTCTCCAGCTTTCCACGCTGCAAGAGCGTCTACATTTGCTCCTGTTCCCAAATTTGGTCCTTGGAGCCTAACATCTGCTGTGCCAGCACCCTGCATGCAGCACAATATGGCTTGTTTAGCTGATGCGCACATGGTTGCAGACCTACTATGCAAGGCCGCAGCTTGACATTAGTTGTACCTTAATTCCTGGTGCAGCCATGGGCATCAGCGTTTTACTGTCTAAGTCTCTTGTACTGAACAAGCATGCCAGGAGGTAAATGCAATTGCTGAGAGTCATAATCACAACAGCAGACAGGTGAGCAGACAGGCAAGCACCTCTGTGACTCGGCCAGGGCTGCCTGTGGATCTGTAGGGAGGTGAGTCATCGTCTGAGGAGTAGACTGAGCTCATGCTCATGCTACCCAGGCGTGACGTGGCATCATCATACTCTGATGCATCATCAAACTCGTTTGCCTCCACAAACTGCAGTCAAACATGCTGTTTTGCAAGTTGTGCAGCTAGTGAGATTTTTGCCAACCTACTGATCAAAGCGCCAAAAAGACCAAAGTACATAGCCGTTGCATAAGCAAAGCCGCACCTGGTGCATATTTTACACAGTTTCAGCATAAGGCACCACAATTGTACAGCGCTCAACTGTCATGGCACCTGTCGTGGCAGCAAGCTTGCTGCTCAGACACGATGCAACCTGCTTGCAAATAGACAAGCGCCAACTTGTATCACATGCTTCCAACAAGTTTTGCTGCAACCCACCTGCGATGAGTCTGCATCAAATGGTGCATGCTGAGAATGTGCTGCAAAAGGAGATGTGCGCTGTGCAGTAGTAGAAACAGTTACAGGCTGACCCCCCCTAGCAAACGGCGCTGCCTCAGAACCCCTAGCCAAGGGCACCCCTTCAGGACCCCTTGCAAACAGAGCCGCCTCTGAAGCCCGGCCAAAATTACCACCACCATTGATAAGCTGTCCAGACCCTTGAGGTGTTGATCGAGCTGAGGCAGTAGCTTGCGGGGACTCTTGATGGGCTGACATGGAGTTATTGCCGGACCCATCCCTGTGCGCCATATCTTCCTCGATTTCTGCTCTGATTTGGGGATCGTTCCACGGACCAGCGTCATCTATAAGAGTGGCGTCTGATGTCCCACCCAGATATCGTGGCAGGTTCTCAGGTTCTATCCATTTCAGCAAAGACGGCAAAAAATCCTTGGGGCAAACCTGCATGAAGCCCCTCACATTTCAACAGATGACATGAGAATTGTTCACAACTGTTTCCTGGACTGCAGCATTGTGTGTGATGGCTGCATTGTCAACTGATTAGTCATGCCCAAATCTGCTTCAAAGTTACCAGCGTTGACAATGCCTGCACTTGAGCTACACAACAGCCTTCACCACAAGCACGCCCTGCTCACCTCAACTTTGGCCCTGGTGCGTACATCCAGAAAGGGCTTGATCATGCCAAACATCATGTTGAAGCCAGGAGGGGCATTGATGATGCATGTCTTGCCCAGCATCTCTGGGTAGTTATTGGAATCCAATGTGGTCAGCTTGCCCAGCATTTGCTTCACATTGCTCACCTGCTTGATGCCCACCCCTGTGCACATCAGAAGCTGCAATGTTTTGCATTGCAGCCTTATCGCAAGTGCTGAGGCTTGCCTTTCTCAGAATGGCTGAAAACTCAAGCATATCAGACAGCATGGCCTGCTGGAGCATGCTGCAGAACACCTGGGGCAGGAACAATGGCTCAATGAGGGTTTTTGCTCCTGCCGCAACACAAGTAATAGACCTGACTCTTCTGGCATCCGTGGTCCATGTCAGCATCTTTTTTGGGCCATGTGTCTTACCCAAAGGTACAAATGCGAGCATCTTAGGCGAACAGATGCTGCTGGTGTATACCTTTGACATCCAGAATAGCAAAGGTCTGCTCGATGTGCTTGCCAGCCACCTTTGAGCAGGCAGGCATGATGTACTGGATGCATCGCTCATATTCCTGTACATGAAACTTCAGCATGCGCTCCTCTGTCGTGATCTCATAAATCTTCTTGATGTTGACTTGACCTAAGTGCTGAATGTAGATGGGTCGACCCTGAATGGCACAAATCAAATACAACTCCAATGCAGTCACGCGTTGACGACTCTTGCAGAACTCCAGCATAAAGACAATAAGTTCTTGGCATTTGAGGCATGCTTTTCAGTCAGCAATGGCGAGATTGATGAGGATGGTGAGATTGGTAAGATCAAAATGCATGTGTGATGGGAGCTGACCAT
>JAABUL010007159.1_pt1 | contig 12248 bp, 14 predicted proteins | sample 5559151 | NCBI WGS metagenome assembly JAABUL01 (sample SAMN10711876, study PRJNA513368) | rock metagenome | isolation source: Antarctica rocks | place: Antarctica: Victoria Land, Pudding Butte sud | reverse complement strand
AAGACCGCCCCCACCCCACTCGTCACACTCTCCACCGCCTTCGGCAACATCTCCTCCAACTCTTTAACCGTCTCTGCCCTCCCCGCCCACAACCTCCCCCCCGCTGCCGCCTTGGCAATATCCGCATAATGCGGGCTCGGCGCAAACGATATATTCAGCTCTTCGTTGCTGGCTTTCGAGCCGGCGCCGTCGGGGTGCACGAGCAGCAGGGAGCGCTTGGGCGCGTGCCATCCTGTGTTGTTGAGCACGATGGTTAGCACGGGGAGGTTGTAACGCTGGGAGATCCAGTAGACGGAGCCGGGGACGGAGAAGAGGAAGGTGCCGTCGCCAACGATTTGGCAGATGAAACGCGAGGGGCCGGCGGCGAGTTTGATGCCCAGGGCGCCGCCGCCTACAAGTAGGATTAGATTGAGCATTCTTTGGTAAATTGGAAAAAGATACGTACCACTCCAGCCAAGCCCGCCTCCTCCGCAGTTGATCCATGTGCCTGGGATACTGGCTTGTATCTGGTCGGCGACGAATCCAGTGTTTGTGACGGCTTCGATAGCAAAAATCGTATCTGCGGGCACGGCTTTACGTACGGCGGCCGTAAGGTACGAAACATTATAGCTACCCTTATCCCCCGGTTTTGCCAACTCTCGGATCACGCTCAACCGCTTCCCGTGATTTTCTTTGAGCTTCTCCCATCGATCACCGTAAGATTCGAGTTTCTGCGAAAGAGTTTTGTCGCTGCTGATGTAGTGATGTAATTGCCGGAATGCGGTGCAGCTGTCGACTTTCCATCTTGCTTCCGCAGGAATGTAAAACACCGGCATCTGCTGCTTTAACGGATCACAATCGATGTGGAATACCCGCGTTCCCTCTTTTGGCTTGCACAGCGTTGGTATCCATGGCACATCACAGTCCGCGACTAGAATTACATCTGCCGTCCGTATGCTCTCGTCGACGCCATATCTGAGTCCCAAGCTTGCCCTATGGTCGGCTGGGAAACACATATCGCTGCCTCCGGTATCCAGTACCCTCAACCCCTTGACCGTCTCCGTCAGCTTCACCAACTCCCCCACCGCAGCGTGATTCCTCCCACAGTAGCCCGTTATGAGTAGTGGCTCCTTGGCCTCCACAAGCGCTTCCGCAACCATCTTCACGGCGTCCTCGGTCAAAGCAGCAGGTCCCATCCCTCCCCAATGCTCCTGGATCAGCTGATACGGCTCCAGCTCTTCCTCCATCGGCTCTCTAGCTCCGCAAAGATAGACAGGACCCTTTGGATCACTTGTCGCAAATTGCAAAGCGCGGTTCACCATCTGCTTGACGTTCTTCCCCGTTTTTACCTCTCCAGTGTACCGACAATACTGCGCAACGATCTGCTTTTGGTCCGGCACATCTTGGATCCAGTGGATGTATTCGGTGCGAGAGCCGCGCATTTCTCCCTCCTGCGTAAAGGGCGAGAGGCCGGCGAAGATGAGGACGGGAGCGCGACCACAGCTTGCGTTGTGGACGGCCGCTCCAAGACCTTGGGTCCCGACATCAACATGGACGATTACGCATTGGGGTCTGGCGGTAAGACGAGCGTAACCATCTGCCATTGACAAGGCGACCATCTATGAAAGTAAAAGCCATGGTATCAGTCTTGCTGTTGAAGCAATATTGGAATAATTCTGGCGGAGCATACCTCGTTGGGGCAGGTAATAACCTTTGGGAATCGACCTTTCTTTTCATTTTGGCCTTTGACAATCGCCTCGATAATACTCGGGTGATCCGACCCTAGATTTACAAAGACGTGCGTGACACCAGCGCTCCACAGTGCTTCGAAAAATGCAAACGATGCTGTGTACCTGTCACACCAGATGATTAGCACAAGGACTCGGCATTGTGGAACGTATACAAATCCAACTCCCGATCATGCATGCGAGGGAGATCATTGATAGGGTGGGCTAGATACATACATCCTGATGTGATTTTATGCGGTTTACAGTCAGTGAAAGGCTCACGGCGGAAATTTATATAGAGATGTGACGATGCAGTACTTCAGATACAACGCGTCTTGGAGCGTGTATGTGAAGTGTCGCCGGCGCATCGTGTCTCTGCTTGTAGTGCCCCTCGCGGTCGTGGGAGTAGTGTCGTTCCATGTCTCGCTTACACACGGCATAGAGTATGGAGAGCTTTCCGCCATCTCATCTTACACCTCACGACACTCACAACACTCACGACACGTTGTGACAGCTTCTATCCTATGTGTACGTACACCAAGACAGTACGAACCATTCTATGACTTGTCCAAAGGCCAATATGTCCGAGCACAACCAGTTCAAGATGCTCTATACCGTAACATAGCGGACCACCTCCCCTCTCCCCCAACATCCATCAACCCATAACCCTCCTTCCCCACCCCTCCTCCTGCAATAGCCTCCCACTCCATCTCCCCCTCCAACAAATCCGCCCCCTACTACCAACCCACCCTCCCTCAACCCCCCATCCGCACCCTCCTCGAATCCTACAGCCACACCCCCCCGTCCCAAATCCCTACCCACATTTCCGCCATCCGCGACCGCGCCTGGCAAATCCACCCCTACCACTGCATCGGCCAGTTCCGCTTCCTCAACCTGTCCATATCGCAGCATGCATCGTACCCGCGGATGCTGGCGGCGCTGAAAGAGCCCGGCGCGCGGCGCACGCTGCTGGATCTGGGGTGTTGCTTTTGCGTAGGATGTGCGGAAGCTGGTGCATGATGGGGTGCCGTCGGCGCAACTGTATGCGTGTTGATTTGCATGCCGAGTTTCTGGACTTGGGATACGACCTCTTCCTCGATCGGGACACGTTAAAAGCGACAATGTTCGCCGCGGACGTCTTCCAGCCCATGGCGCTTTGGGCAAAATTGAAGGGAAAATCGACTATGTCTACGCCGGCTCCTTCCTACATCTCTTCCCCTGGGACCAGCAAGTCACCGTATACAAGCGCGTCGTGCAAATCCTGCGACCACAAATGAGAAGCGCGGTATTTGGGCGACAGGTCGGGGCTCTGGAGGCCAAGGCGGTGGAGCGGGAGAGGGGTCGGATATGGCAACATGATGCGGAGAGTTTCAAGCGCATGTGGGAGGCTGTGGGGGCGGAGACGGGGACGAGGTGGAAGACGTGGGCGGAGTTGGAGGTGGCGGAGGGGATGGGTGAGGTGCATTGGGGGTGGGGAGGGGATAAGGCGGTTGAGGTTTGAGGTGCAGAGGGTGGAGTAGATGAGGGAAATAGATGGTGGTGGGGGGATGTAATCGGGACAGATGAGACGGAATAGAGACGGTTGGAGAACTACGCCATCAATGCTTAGAAATATGCGTTCATATTGAAAGCTCCTAGCCTAGCCTGGCCCGGACAGCAGATCAGTCATATCAGCTATAAGCGATGCGGACAAACGCGGTCAAAGAATGCAGCCAAGCGCAAAGAATAAGAGAATCGTTTGAAAGCGCAGAGTGAGGGATGTGCAATCTCGGAGTGGTACCTAGCCCACCGCGGACAACTTCAAGATGCAGTTGAGAGAACAGGCAAAGAAAAATCTTATTCCATCCTATCTATCTGTGGTATCTAGTGCAACATCAAACCAAACACGCTTTTTGCTCCATAAAGTGGAAAAATGATGTTACTAATGGAAAATGGGGAGAACTAATAATCTAAAAGCACCCATAGCTAAATCAAATTGGTATTTCGAGAGACACAAGAAACATCGTAGCGCCTCGCTAGTTTGCTTGCTTCAAGGGGTATTTTCTTCGGGCAGCCATATCATACGCGTAATCAGATAACAAATAAGCATAGCAAACATCCGGAAGGGGAAAAAGGTATTGGGTATTCCTATGACCGAGGAAGGAAAAGGTCTTTAACGAGGTGGTGGTCCAATTGGCACCGGGTATCCATTCGTAGAATGAGAAGTACTGGGACGCCCGCTATCAAACGACGCCCGGGTATCATGCTTCGGAGTAGTATCCCCAGCCACTGCGCCAAAGGGAAATTTATTTTCAAACCGCGTCGGCCAGCCATTGTGGCCTTCATCTTCGGGTAGGTTGACACCGCTATCGTTCCAGGGATTGCGGTAGCCGCTTTCGCGGGATTCCATGGAGACGAGGGAGGCTCGGGATGCGTTCGATGAGGCGTGCTTGAAGAAGGAGCCAGGAGATCCAGACTGGTTTTTGCGACGGTCGAGGAAAGATGAAATGGAAGAGATGCTGCCGGGTTTACGGAGCTTGTCGAAGAGTGAGCCACGGTCACTAGCATCATCGCCAAAGGTAGACCTCGTAGGCGAATCTGTCCCAAGCGGTGCAGGCGCGTGCTGTAGCAGCTTCGAATCGAAGAATGGTAGAGATTCCTCAAAGGAATCGGATTTGGGCCTAGGAATGGCACCTTTGACGGTGGAGGCCTCCAAGCCATGAGGAACAAGACGAGAAACCAAGAAGTCAATAGCATCCTTCAGACCACCAGCGTTGTTGCGAGTGTAGGCTAGCAAAAGGCGTTCTTCGTTGTTTGCATATTCATCGGCAATCTCCGGATCTTTCTGCACTGGATCGTTCTGCACAAGTAAATCGACCTCGTACTGGTTCTTGAGCTTTTGGCGGACATCCGTTCCGAACTGACTCGACTTGAAAAACTCGCTCAACTGAGGAGTAGCTGGTAGAACGAGTTCATGACTCTCTGGGACCATTCCCTATAAGGGCGTCAATACGCAAATTTATATGATTACGAAAAGGAAAGAACGAACCAGAAATTCATAGACAGCTTGAGGAACTTGATATTCTGGGCCAGATATAGTGACTACGTCACTTGCCATCTCGGTGCTTGGAAAATCGATCTTGCAATTCCATTTCTTCTCGAGCTCTTCGATTTCGCTCATTCGAGCAATGAGTTCTCTATGGTACAAGCGATTGATGACGACGGTCTCAGAGACAAACTCTGCGTCCTTCACGACACGATGGACAAGTTAGATTGGTGTGGATGACTCGTGAAGTGTACTGGGAGAATCCTCCTCCAGTTCTTCAGGTTCACGTACCACTTTCTCAACCATGTCCATGATCTCTTGCTTCACCATGTCTAGACTCTGAGCGTTCCGCGCAGGTGTGCGACATATGACATTGTCAACCTTGATATCATCGTCTTCTTTACCAATGCCTCCACGATCCATGGCATTGGAAAATTTGACAAAGACCGAGTACTTTTTCATTATGCGTTGAATGTGCTGGCCGCCGATACCAATGATGCGTTTGTGGTATTGGTCTGGAACATGAAAAGATATGGAAGCAGGCATCTCTTGCTCCACAAGATCGAGGCCATTCTTAGTAGCTTCGTATTGAGCACCGCACACATCGATGTAGAAGTTGTATTCGTTGAAGCCATCAAATATGATCTGAACGTTGCCTGGAAAAGCGTTAGTGTAGGTTCAATAGTGAATTTAGCTTGTACATACTCTGTCCCATGATCTTGTTAATCTTCCCGTTCTTCTTTCCGCTCACAAATTCTTTGTGCTCGTTGGCGAGCTCGATTTTGACACGGATCTGGTATTGTGCGCGCTTCACAAATGGTATCTGGTGTATGACCATCATAGCAGTCTTAACAGCGTCGTCGGACCCGTTGATAGAAAATGTAAGCTTGTCGAAGCCAACGTCAGCACCAGAATTAGTGCAAATGTCTGATAGCATGGTACGGATATCGGCGGGCGATGGAGCCCGCATGGCGGTGCCGTTTGAGTCTGGCAAGAGAAGCCACCACGATGCGCCGTAGAATTGACCAGCCTATGAAGGTGTTAATAAATTATTCTCTCAACATCGTTGATCGTAGAACCTACCAAGGCCATAATCTCGCGCACCGTCCGTTCCACATGCAAGATCTCTGTGCCTTGAACTCTGATCAAGCCGCGCTGGCTGCCAAGTTGGGGAAATAATACATAAGACCCGTTTGTCTCCATAACTTTGCGGACTTTGTCCAGACGATCCAGTAGTATGCTGTCAATCTTGTGCGCCGACACCATCACGTCCTTGACGTAGCATTTGGTGTTCAGAACTAGCTCATGCAGCTTCTTCTTTGCCTGATTAATTGACTCTTGATTATCCCCGGTGATGTAAACCTCGTCGTCGCCCCTTCGATGCGCTCCAGGTGGAGTGTAGCCACAGACACGAGGAAAGGGTGGTGGAAAGTAGATGGCAGTGTTCGTGGCAGCTTCGATGACCCGGATGTTCTTGCGAGTCCGGCCACAGATGATGGTATGTAGGGAGAGTTCGAGTTTCATGATATCGACGGTACGTCTGAGCTGCAGACCCAGTCAGCAGATTGTATTAGTCAGATCATCGCGACAACAAACTTACAACTTGATCAATCATGATGAGAACCCGCGTCTTGGCGTGTTCACAACTCTCCGGATCGCCGTAGATTGCAATACGAAGTCGTTGATCAAAGCCTTGGTCGGTGCCGTTGCCGTAGCTTGAACTCGGGCCCTCCGGGTCTGAAGGCTTCGGGTTGAGCAGGAAGATGTCTGTACCGGTGAACTTGGCTAGGATGTCGATATGTTCGAGGACTTGGGCTCTAACGCCCTTTTGGTCTTGGTCGATCACGAGATTCGTATCGATGTCAACCATAGCACATCTCTGTTTCGTTGTCAGCGGCCACCTAACGCTCGAAGCTCCGTTGTAATGATTACCAATGCAATCGGGGTATCATTCAATATCCTGGCTCTCATCTTGTGCACGGTGTCTGCATCTCCAGATACGCAGACATTGGTGACAAGACCTTTGAGTGGTCTTCGTTGCAATGCCGGTATCGGCTTTGGTTCGGACGAGGTCACTGTAGCTTCCACGCGACCTCCACTGCCTTCACTGAGTACCCTACATAGCCTCCTTAGTTGCTCGACGTTGTTGGCGTGTATCGGAAGCTGGTGCGTTGGTGCATCTTCTTCTGTTCCTTCCGGAAAGGTCCATCTTCGAGCAGCTTCCGGGCTTGCGTGGAGGATTTCCTCCACGTCAGGCCCGATTAGATTCGAAGCAAACGGTACATTGAAGGACAGGTTAACCATGGTATCGGCAGGGGTCAGTGGAGACATTGGAGATGAAGCTACGGGGCGCTTGATGGCTTGTGGCATCGAGAGGTCCATGTTCGGTCTCGACATCAGGCCGGCAGGCGTAATCTTCTCGAAGCCATGTCGTGCCTGTCCGGCAAAGTTACCGAACCTCTGCATTTTCAACAGCTATCAAACTCCCTCCACAAAGCCAACAGAAGAGTGAAGAGTGAAAGGGAGGAAGCATTCGTTGCGGCTGTGCTCGAGTAGAGAGAGAGGGAGAGAGAGAGGGTGTAAGTAGGTGTGTATGTAAGATAGCTTAGCGCGAAGAACGAATCGAGGTCAAGCTGTAATCCTCGACTTGACAATCTGAAGTGATAACCGAAAAATCAGAACCCCAACGAGCGCGAACGCGGGGGGGTATTCGACTCCGCACAACAGGACAGTACCTAAGGTACCTTTTGTAAGTACCTTACCTACGTCAATGAATACTACCTAACTTAAGTGTCAGTGGTTTCTAATGGTGTTGAGCACCTCCTATTGGATGCCCGTGGTGCCCTCTAAATAGTAGGCTTCATGGCTACTGGGCTAAGACGGATTGTTTCCCGTCAGCCCGTGAGCAAGGCATTTGCAACAGGATGGCAATGTACACAGTACGTGATTGTAGATTGATGGAAACGACTACTCTAAGTCTTTGGACCTTACGGCTGATACGTGATTTGATCATACATCTCCTTTCAGAGGTGGCTGTTGTAGATAGAGGGTGTTTACTGCATCATTTTAACTATTAATTATGTTATTATACGCGAAGATCCTCGAAGAACCTATCCTGCAATGAGCCGCCGAAACCTGGATAGTAACAACAGCTCTCAACCTTGTGGCCTTGTCTCCCGTAGATGGAGAGTCAGAATCCCGAGATATTCTCCGAATCTGCAATCAATGTTTCAAAGCCGTGGCAGTGGCCGTCTTCCTGCGCTTCCAGGTGCCTCGTAGAGATCATTATCATTCGGCAACTCATCCTCGACAAAGCGTCGTTCCCTCAACTCATCCGCATACTGATATTGAGGTCTCTCCTCCACTGCGTAGTTCAAAGGCCTTGCGTATAAATCCTCAGCCCGTACACTGACTTGGCGACTGGCTTGCGGAATCAGTTCTCGCCTACCTCCTAAACGAACAATACGATCTTCTTCAGGCCGTACGCTTTGAACCCTTGCAATCTGCTCACGAGAATCTTCGTATCGGCTGCTTACTGGCCGAACACTCTGCATTCTTGTCACAACCTCCCTGGGTCTGATGACTTCTCCGTAGGGGCCAACTGGACGAGAATCCGGATACTCGATAATTCGGGCGCCTTCATTAGGGGCACCGTAGGCATATTCACCATAGCCGACGTTACTCTCGCGATCGATCATCGGCCTACCTCTTGGAACTGGTGTATACTCAATGTAGTGAAGCGAGGTCGGTGATGGTGCCCTAGGGATATGCTGCCTTTCGTCATGTACCTCCACGAGCTGAGGGTCACGAACACTTGCACTACGTGGAGCTAACTCCCCATACCGAGGGGCAAAGTCACTTGAACGACGGACAGGTGCAATAGATGCGTGTCGATCAGGACGCAATGAAGCTTCAATATACCGATGTCCATACTCATCTCGGACAATACGTCGTGCCGGAGGCGCCATTGGAACAAACTCATTTGCTAAAGGTGTTGCACGCGCTTGATGTGGTATTGGAGAAAGAGAACGATCACGGCCAAGGTAGGGGTCTGGCTGCGGCTGAACGGATGCTCTGTAATCTCTTGCCGGCCCGGGTCGTGGTAGGTACACCTGAGAAGCAGCTCGAGCAGAAGCTGGATGAGGAACAGCATACTGCTCAACAGGGGATAGTGGAACCCTTACTTGTCTAGCACTCACCACTCGACGAAGATCTGGTTCTTCAAAGGTGTCGAAATGATGGCCCGCTCGAGAAACGATACGTCGTACGACAGGAGTCACCGGCCTCCTTTCCTCGGGCAGGTAGACTTCTGTTTGACGGTCAAGCGGTCTATGATGTTGAGTTACGCGCCCTCGGTCTCGATGTTGGGGTGAGTCGTTATCGATATATATTGGTCGTTGTACTTCTTGCCTACGTGGAGGTTGCCACACCTCCCGGGCTACTGTGAAAGGGGGAGGCGACAATGGCTCATCCTTGATACGAATCACAGGTGAAGCTACATCTCTTCTGGGGGCAACATTGCGGGCCCTTTCATTGTTATCGACTTCTCTTCTCCGCTTTCTTGAGCTCAACGGCTGCAGAGAAATGTTCGGGCTTGGCCTTGCGCTAAGTAGTTCCACGCCGGATCCTTGGAAGGGATCTTCATTCGCGCCAGTGTTGCGGCGTCCTTGAGAAAGGGGTGGGACTTTGGCTACCGCGAGTGGCGAAACGCGCGCAGGCTGAGGTGCAACTGGGGACGTTATGTGGTTTCTAATTACCCGCATATCATCATGAAAAGGTGAGGGAGGGATCTTATCACGCCTATCATACTCACGTGCTGGAATGTGTTGTCTGAAAGCAGGACGTCGCCGTACAGGCTCTCGTGGATGATCGTCTTCAACGTCGACGACCCTATTTGCCAGTGCGTGTCGCTCATTGAAACTCGGAACTCGAGCGTCGGGAGGCGAATACATCGGCTCCTCATCGGAGGGCACTTTCGCATGGTTTTTCGATGTTAGCTCTGCTCCACTAGCTTGCTGGGATTTGAGGAGGCGGAGCTGCTCTTCGAGCTCAGCAATCCGGCCCAATTTTGATGGTGGAACGGGAGCAGTAGCTTTGCTAGTCGGTGCCTGTTGTACTTTTTCAAGTGTTTGTGTATTTGCCTGTTCGTCAGCATCGACAGAGTCGAGATCCATTGCCTGAGCCCCATCTGCTTCCTCCCTACGCTTGAAAGCAGGATCATGAGAAAAAGCACATGCCTCCCCATATGGACAATCCCCTTCAAGAAAATGATTACAAGGTTTGCTGGAACGCCATTTCGGAGATTTATCTGATCGGTCTGCTTCCTGCGTTGTGGATTCATTCACCTCGCTAGAGTAGAACGTATTCTCGTCGAATGAGTCGCTGGAAGCACTTCCATTAGCGCCACTGAGCTCAGATGCTTTAGAAGGCTTTACAAGCTCATGTGCCTTCCTTAGCACATCTGTAACATCAAATTCGGGGATGGCATCTTGGTCAAAGGTCCTCTGCCTTGACATGGCCTTTTTCTGATTGTTCTGTTCTTCTAGAGCACGCTCGATGCGTTGTCTTTTCTGCTGCAATTCCGCCTTCACAAGAACCTCGGATTTTGTCAAGAATATAGGGTCAATTCCAGAAGATCCAGAGCTTGACGTAGTGATTCTATGGCCATTTGGCGGCTTCTGTGAAGAGCTGCTCGGCTGAGACGCCGGAGCATGTGAATCCATGATGAGATTTGCAGTAGGCCCGTTTGCTTCGGGTGGCTTGGGAGCCCGTTTGGAGAACGCTTGAAGGGAGGGTGACGATTCACCAGGATGTTGTCTGTCTTGGTTAGGAGGCTGTACTGAGAGTTTTAGTCGTGGATGAGTATTCGCAAAGATCTCATCTCGTAGTCTAAGGATCTTCTCATATTCGTTGACCTCTTTTGAGACCTTGTCAGTCGGCCTGAGGCCGTTGCTCCGAGGAGCAACAGCTCTCGTAGCAGCCATGCCAAAGCTCACACGAGACAACAATGTTGGAATAGATGACCGTGGGCTACTTGAGCAGGTAGTCTCTTGAAATCCAGAGATACTACTGAGGCTGCGGTGTTGATGCACGTCCAGTATTAATGAACGCGCGATGAGTTGGAAAAGGAGCCACGGAGTGTAGCATAACAAGATTGGCCGCTAATCTACATTGAGCGTAGTGTCCTCCACACGTACTGGATGACGCCGTGTTTACATCGCTCGACTCCACGGCAGCATCGTTGGAGCCATGGCAGCAAAACGTCTACAACTCTTATTGGGACAATCTCCGCTCTGGTCTGGCGCTGAGAGGGGATAGAATGCTATTCGGCTGGCCGTAGCTTTTTTAAGTTATATATCTCCAGACCATCATGGAAGACATGATTTCAATCAAAACTAGGCCGGTATTCTTCTTTGACATTGACAACTGCGTGAGTGGCTATGTTCGCCTGGTAATCTGTTTGTTACTGATCTCTTTGCCAGCTCTATCCTCGCAGTATGTGAAGAAGTGAATTGACTTCAAGGTAACGACTAAACTCGTTCTTAGGTAAAAGGGTCCACGACCTGATGCACGATCTGATCAGTATGTCCCTGGAATCCTTATGGGGTTCATGGATCTGACAAGTGTTGTAGACGAATACTTCGTCAACCATCTGTCTCTCTCGCCTGAGGATGCTAATCAACTCCATCTAAGATACTATAAAGACTATGGCCTAGCTATTTCCGGCCTTGTCAAGCATCATAAAGTCGACCCTTTGGAGTACAACGAAAAGGTAGACGATGCCCTCCCACTGGATGATATTATAACACCGGACCCTCAGCTTCGCAAACTGCTTGAGGATATCGACAGGACCAAAGTCAAGCTGTGGCTATTTACGAACGCGCACATAACCCATGGCAAGAGGGTAGTAAAACTGTTAGGGGTGAATGATATCTTCGAGGGCATTACATACTGCGACTATAATAGAACACCGCTTGTGTGTAAACCTTATAAAGAGATGTATGACAAGGCAGAGAATGAGGCCAAGGCGCCTTCAAGCGAAGAGTGCTACTTTGTTGGTGAGGCTTTGCCGGAACAGTCACAGAGTACTCTTCCGTACAGTGTCGTTGCTGACTTGCTTCAATAGACGATTCTTACCTTAACTGTCGTTATGCTTATGCTCGTGGTTGGAAAACTGCTCACAAACTCGAGCCTGAGGACCCAGAGCCTGCAGCCAAAGCTGCGCATTATCAAATCCGTAATTTAGAGGAACTTCGAGACATCTTCCCACAGTTCTTTATCATCCCAACGGCGGTACACGCCAATGGCCAATCGGTAGCTTCTCAATTATAGGTAGAGAATGAAATATAGAGCTGATTCTTCGCCACATTACATTTGCATCCATAAGCGGCGCAAACCGTAGCAGTGCACCTGTTGATGGCTTGAGGTAAATGGTAAAGAAAAAAGGTACATGATTTCTCAGGGCCACTGAAACTTGATCTGCATTGAATGGGGCCGGCCGTAGTTGAGATTCACAG
>JAABUL010007158.1_pt1 | contig 12252 bp, 4 predicted proteins | sample 5559151 | NCBI WGS metagenome assembly JAABUL01 (sample SAMN10711876, study PRJNA513368) | rock metagenome | isolation source: Antarctica rocks | place: Antarctica: Victoria Land, Pudding Butte sud | reverse complement strand
ATAAATTTTCTAATTAGATATAACTTTTAGTTTTATTTTGTTTATTTTAGCAAAACTTTATATTAAGACAATTTTACAATTAAAGAATATTATAATTAAGAATTCTTATTTTTGCAAAGAAAATTTAAATTTTATAATTAGCTTCTAAATGCGTTTCTTAATAAGACAAGAGTCGTATTTAATGCTTAAGAATTTAAATATTAAAAAAAGATTATATTCTTTGTTAACTTTTTTCTAAAAATTCTTTGTAATTAATAACTTTAATATTTCTTTTTAATTTAGATATCTATTTAAAATAAAACTATTTAAATTGTTTATATTTACTAAATTTGTTTTCTAAATCTTTCGCTTATATATTGTATTTATTCGAACAAATAAGTGCGACGCAATAAAAAACTAACAAAGAATATCGAATTTTCTCCATAATTAAATGGCAAAAGTCTCTTTTATAATATATAATTAAAAAATTCGAATTATTAATAATCTCTAAAATGTTTGAAATATAATATTAATTTAAATATTTGCTTAATTCTAATTGTTTATATTAATAAATAAATAGACGCTAATATTGCTTGTTTGCTTTAATTAATTTTTTCTTTTGATTTTATTTCGCAACGTTGTTATTCTAATAATTTTTATTTAAATTTTCGAAAATCTCTTGCAATTTGATTTGCGAAATTGAACAATTATATTTACTAAACAATTATCTAAAGATTTAAAGATTTTTTTAAGAACATAACGTTTTTATTCTTGTTACTAAAGTAATTAATAAATATTTCTAAAATATTAATGCGCTTTGCTTTATTTCTAAAATAAATTCTTAATTTTAAAGAGTTATTATCTATATTTACAAAACTTATTTAAATACTTTGTTAAAAAGATCGATTTAATAAAATTTTATAATTAAGTCAAAAAACAACAAAAATATAAATATAAATTATTATTTTCTTAATTAATATCTTTATATTTTTTATTATTTCTTCGAAACAAATACGTACTCTTGTAACTTTTATTAATAAAATAAAAATATTTTGTTAAATAATTAAATTAATTTTGTTTATAAAACTCTTGTTAATACAATTGATTTTTGCATTATTATTAAATATTGTTTTAACTTGTATATTTTTTAGTTGCATTTATACAATTAAGTAAACAATAAAATATAAAGTTCTAAGAAATCTTACTTTTGCAACAACATTTTTAAAATAAACAATTTTAATAGATTTAATACTAATTAATTTTATAATAACAATTGTTTCTTTCTCTTTTTTTGTAAGCTTTTAAAATTTTCTCTTTGTTACTATAATATCAAATTTTTTATTAAAAAAAGAACAAAAAAAAAGCAACTTAAATTAGAACAAAAATCTAAAAAATTCATTAATTTTAATTTTATTTTTAAAATAAAAATATTTTAAGTTAAAGTTTTTGTTACGCTACTACTTCCTAAGGAATCTTAGAAAGTATTAGAGAGAATTGTATTGTTAAAGAGATTTGTAGACGTCTTTAAACAATGTAAGCAATCATTTGATAACAAAGATTGCAACTAAATGTAGCGATAATAATAAATAAGAACTTATCTTAAGTTAAACACAATTCATAAAAGAGTTATATTTAAGAATCTATATATTGAATAAAATTCTTTTTGCTCTTTTTGTTTTTTCGTAGAACAAAGAGAACAAGTCTTTATGCTTTTGTTGCTCTTTTAAGAAACAAAGAAAGCAATGCTTCTAATGCTTTCTCGCAAAGCTATAAGAGCATATGTCGTTATTCGTTTTTAATATACTAGCGTAGATTCGTAACACTATTTTCTTTCTCTTTAGACTTTCGTCTCGAAAGCAAACTTTAACATGTTTTGTATCAAGTTTAAAGTTTCTTTTTATTAACGTCGTTTTATTTAAGTTGCAAAACTTAATATTTTTTGTGTTGCAATGCGCTTCTATTATTAATGTGTTCGCTTAAGCAAGCAATGTCGTATTGCAAAGAATTTCGATAAATGTGTAAAGTGTCTTCGCGATAATTGTTCGTACAACTTGGCGCTTCTAGATATCGTTCAATGACGTCGCCTTAAAAAATAGCGTCGAAAATTAAAAGAAGAGCTTCGTGAGACAAATGCGAAACAACAACGATTACTTCGTCAACTTAATTATGTAGAAAAAAACAACAAACGATAGTGAATAACGAATTAAAAAACTTGAAAAAAATGATTTCATTAAGCTTTTTTGTTGATTTTTCTTTTTTAAGTTTCTTGATCGATGTAACTTCGAAATAGATCGTTTTTCCTAATATTATAAAAGAATGATCGTTTACTTTTTTGATCTCTTTTGACGAAATTGTTGCAAACGATGTTAATAATGCTTCAAATTCTTAATAGATTCTTAAGTGTTTTTAAAGATAAAATATCTTTTTTACTTAACGAGATATTTTTAACTTTTTTGTTGTAGAATTTTTTCGATCTTAAATTGTTCTTTCTTTTGTTAATGAAAATAAAAGATATTTTATAAAGGCGTGTTTAAATCTACTAATTTCAACAATGATATATAAAATACTAAAAATACTTTGGCGTCTTTAGATAAGTCGAACTCGTAATTAATTAGTTTCTTAATTTTTTTAACGAGAAACGATTCAACTTTGATATAATTTAATTTCTTGCTTAATTTCCTTATTTTAAGATTTTTTATAAAAAAATATATTTTATTTCTCTCTTTTAGTTGAGATGTCGTTTTTCGTTTTTTATTTTAATACTTAATTGATCTTTCTTGCATTTTTAAGATGTTGTCGTATATCTTCTTTAGTATCGTTATTCTTTCGATAGCTAATTGCGCAAATAAATGCGTACGTTCTTTCTTAAAGAGATTCGATTTCTTGTTATAATTGACGAAGAATAAAGTTATTTTAATAGTATTCGAAATCTTTGCATTAAGTGCTAGTTGTGTCATAAATAAAAATAATACTTAATTGCTATAAATATTGTTGATGTAGTGTCTTAAACATTGCTTAAGACTTTGGTTTATTCTTTCTATTTAATTATTCGTAATTAAGTGATAGATAATAGACATTTGAAGTCTTGTATCTAATATTAAAAGAAGCGTCTTTTAATAATTAGACATAAAGAGCTTGTCTTTATCACTAGTTAATTTCTTAAATATATCGTGATATTGTATAAGTCGATTTAATATAATGTATTTTAATTGTTTTGCGTTAAACTTCTTTTTGCATGCGATAATATATAAGTACTTAATAAGCTTATTAATCATTATTAGTATTAAATTATATTTGTTTCTAGTTGCTAGATTCGTCAACTTTAACAACTTAATAATAAAGTTTATCGTAACTTCATCTTATAACGATTTAGATAATTTTTAATATTAAATTTCGTTATAGTTCGCATGCGTATTATGTTTGTTCTACTAATAGCTAAGACATCGTTTAATGTATATCTTAACAACTTATTTTATTTGTAAGAATTAATAATGTTGACGTAAAAGTTAAAGAATTTTAGTTATTTTTAGATGCTTTTGCAATGATTTGTCATAATGCTCTTTTATACATTTGTCAATCTTGTTAATAAATATTTGAAGTTTTTCTTTCTTTACTAGAAATTTTTTTGTATCGTCTCGAAGTATTCGTAATGTAACATTCAATTTATGTTTGTTTGCTAATAATGATTCGTTTTTATTAACTTTAAGTATGTTGTAATTAAACGATTTCTTCGTTTTTATATAATTACTTCTTCTATTAAATGCGTTTGCTCTATCATTATCTTTGTCTAAAGTATATTGTATTTTAAACTTATACTATCTAAGTTTCTTTAATTATTGTACTTGTTTTTTGTTTAATTGCTTTGTAGTAATGAAGTGCACAAAATTTTTGTAATCTATAAGAATTGTAAATTTTAATAATTTTTCTATGTATACTCTTTATAACTTTAAGAAGACTACTATAGCTAGTAGTTTCTTATTGTGAACGTTATAATTTTGTTTGATTAATAAGAGTTTTCTTAAAAGATATGTTATTAGATGTTATATATCTTCATGTCTTTGATTAAAGTATGCATCGATAACTAGATTTAATGCGTTAATTTTAATTCTATTTAGCAATTGCGAATTGTACATTTTTAGTATTAACTTTTTTAAGCATTCTAGTTTAAGATTTTAAAATAATTTTTCTTTTGCGAGTTTTTATAATTATGACGTATTTTTTTTCGTAAAGTTCGTCAATAATATTGCGTTTATTAAGTAGTTTTTAATGAACTTTTTGTTGTAGTTTATGAAATCTAGAAAGAATTATACTTTTTTAACATTTATCGATGATTTTTATTTTTTAATTGCTCGTAGCTTTTTAAGATTCATGCGTACTTTATGTCGTTTAACGACAAATTCAAGAAAGTTAACTTTTTCTTAATGAAATTCGCATTTCTTTAGCTTAAAATGTAAGTTTTTTATGTTTAAACATTTTAATATTTTGAAAATATAATTAACATATTCTTTTAAAAATTTTGAATAAATTATAATGTCGTTCAAGTATGCTATGACAAATTGATTCAAATATTGTCGTAGTATATTATTGATTATTTCTTGATACGTTGCTAAGACGTTCGTAAACTTAAACGACATTATTGTATATTTGTATAATTTATATCGTGTGCAAAAAGCTATTTTTCACTCTTTTTTTATTTTTATTTTAATCTAATTGTACGCTTTTTGTAAATTTAATTTAATAAAGTACTTTACTTTAAATAGTCGATTTTAAAGTTCGCTAATATTAAGTAGTAAATATCGATTCTTAATCGTAATATTGTTTAGCTTTTAATAATCGACACATAGACGAAGAATTTCATTCTTCTTTAATACAAAAAGAATTAAGTATCTTGTCTATAATTAGAATTTTTTAATAAATTCTTTTTTTTCGTTTTTTGCCAAATATTTGCGAAGTACTTCGAGCTTTTTCTTGAATAAAATATATATAAGTTCAAACGTGAATTGCTTGTTTAGTTTAAATCTAATTTCGTAATTTTACAATTAATGTTTAGAGAGAGCCTCTATTGTTTTTTCTTCTTAAAATAGATGCTCTCAATTATTGTATATTTGTAGTACGTACTTTAGCGATTTTTTCGCTATATTAAATAGTTTAAAGCTTTTAAAAAATTCGTAATTTTCTTCATTTATTTTAACTTTGTAATTCAACTAATCTTTGTTAATATTTATTGAGTCGAACTTTATTAAATTGTTTTTTTGCGAAAATGCAAGTTCGCTACTTGCGATCAATTTTCGATTTGTTCTTTTATTTATTATTGAACGTTATTAATGCGTAGATTAAATGTGAATTACGTAATCACATTGCGCAAATCTAAATACTTGTATATTTTAATTAACTTCTAGATTGTGCTACTTTAATCAAGGCATTTCTAGAACGATATTATAAGTAATCATTTCTACTATATTAAAGATTAGTTTCTCGTGATGTTATTAAATAGCTATTAATAGTGATTTTGTTTCTTTATTTACTCTTTTATTTTTGTTAAATAATGAGTTTTTATTTACAATTACTAAATTGTATGCGTTAAGCTTCTTTTAAGTAGAGTACTCTTTTCTCTTAATAAAAGCTTTAATCATAAAATTATTTATCGTATCAAAATCGATCATTGCGATGAGTTAATAATTATTGATCTTAATTAGTGTAATAAAACATCGTGCGTATGCTATTAAATTTAGTTGTTGCTATTAAGCTAACATATTGCATTTCTTTAGTATGCTCTTTATTAAAAAATTTGAACTTTTTCTTGTTTTTGTGTTGCGACTTCTACTTCGAGCGCTTACTTGCGCTAAGCTTCTTTCTTATGCTAAATTAATAACTTTAACTTTCTAGAAAATTAATTAACTTCTTCTTTGTTTTTTAAATAAATTTAACATAAGTCGTTATAACATTTTGTTCAATTAAGTGTCGCGTATTTCTTTGCTTTCTTTATCTTTTCTTTAAATAAATTTACATTACTTAGTTGTTATTTAATTTCGTCAAAAATATCTTTTTTTATAGTGGCGTCGCTTTCTAGCGCTTTCTCGCATTTATTTACGATTTAATTTATTTGTTGTTTCTTCAATAAACTAGCTAAAGTCTCGAAGTGTTTCGTGATGTCGTCTAGACATTTGTAAAAGTTCTTTTAGTTATATTTGTTATCTAAGTTTGTTACTAAATAAAAATATAACGTTTTTGATCGTTTCGCTCTCATAGTTTTATTAAGTATTTGATTAACTTTTTGCGTAAATGCGAGTGCCTTGTTTAATAATGTTTCATCTAGAACTTTCTATAACTAATTTAGATTTTCTATCAAATAGTAGTCGTCGTTCGATCTAGTTTTGAGGGCGTTCGTCTCTATGTCGATTTGCTTCCTAATGTCGTCCTAGCTATTAAATATCTCTCTTAATATAGCATTAATTTGTCGACGATTTATTAAGTTTCATGATCGACAATCTCTTGCGAAGTGATCTAGTTTGCCACATAAATAGCACGTTTTTTAAAATTTGTTATTTTGCTTTCTTTTAAAGTTCTTTTTTTTACGTTGTTAAGTAAAATCTAATTTCATAAATGTAGACTTATGATAATTAAGATTACTATACTTCTAATTAAAACAAAATTCTCTCTACTAATATTTGATCGCTAATTTAAAGAAAATTCTTGTTCTTTTTTAAGATTGATCATATCTTTTTTTTATAACTCTTTTATACAACTTGTCGTCGAAATTAATAACTACTTCAATGAGATTAAACATGTCGTTAAGAGTTCTCTTATCACGCATAATTTCGTCTTTTAGATTGTTTTTAAAATCTCGTCGAAACATTGTTATAAGTGCGACATCGTTTCATTTAATTAAATTGACATACTTTTAAAATCTAGCTACGTAATTTATTGCAAAAATTCGTTAAGTTAAATGCTAAATCATTCTTTTTGCGATTTGTTTTTTGTTAGATGTTTCAAAGATTTTTCGAAGTTCTCTTTTAAAGTTATTAAAGTCTATGAACATCGCACAAGAGTTTTCGCTATTATTTTTAAATATTTTCGTAAATTTGACTTGAGTCAATGTTAGACTCTTTCTCTAAAAAATGTAAATACGAAAATCGTCTTCTAATTCGCTAAAACAAAATAAAAGATAAAATAGATATTTATTTACATAAGTTAGTTCTTTAAGTCAATACGATCTTTATAATAGATATCAAGTTTATTAATTCTAATTTGTCAACTCTTATGATTAATGATCGACGTAATGCTAATGAGTTAGTGTTCGAGATAGAAGCGCATTAATCTAATATAAACATTCTTAGAGTGTTCAAAGTGTTACGCTACTACTTTCTAAGAAATTTTAAAAAGTATTAAAAAGAGTTATATTGTTAAAGAGATTTGTAGACGTCTTCAAGCAATGCAAGCAATCACTTAATAACAAAAATTGTAACTAAATGTAACGATAACAATAAATAAAAACTTATCTTAAGTTAAACACGATTCATAAGAGAGTCGTATTCAAGAATCTATATATTAAATGAAATTCTTTTTGCTCTTTTTGCTTTTTCGCAAAGCAAAGAAAGCAAATCTTTATACTTTTGTTGCTCTTTTAAGAAGCAAAGAAAGCAATGCTTCTAGTGCTCTCTCGCAAAGCTATAAGAGCATATGTCGCTATTCGTTCCTAGTGCTACATATTGTGCGTAGACTATATACTAGCGTAGGCTCGTAACAGTTTTAAAGTCGACTTAATTTTTTATAGTTTATAATATTTTTTTTAAATATTTTATTTATTATATATAATCTATAGAAATCTTTTGCTTCTTTTTAGATTTAATTTTCTAATACTTAATAACTCTTAAATTAGAGTTAATTATTGCAAGAACATTCTTTATTATAATATTTTTTATTTTTGTTTTTATTACTCTTTTCTTTAGATATATTTTTTTGCTTAAGATTTTTGTTATTTTTAAATAATTTTTAAGTCTAACGTTCTTAATTTTCGAAAATTTCTCTTTCTTTTTAATTTTTTCTTTAATTATTTTAATTAATTGCTTTATTAAAAATTTTTAAAATATTTATCGCTTAAAAGAATTTTGTTTTAATTAAACTTTTCGAATCTTTACTATTGTTTAATTCGATTTATTATTTTTTTTATTTTTTGACAAAAAATTAATATTTAATTTTATTGTTACTATTGTAATTATAGAATTTCGAACACGATTTTGCGCTCTTTATTAAAGACAAATTCTTACAATCTTTTTTTTAATTTTTGCATTATTAAGAGACAATTTTATTTCTTTATTTCTAGAATTATTAAATTTATAACAAATTTTGTTGCTTTTGTTTATATAAATCTTCTTATTTGCTATTAAGATTATTAACTTTGAACAAACTTATTATTTATACAAATTGTAACAAAACAAGCACTTATATAATTTTAGTTAAGATCGATTGTATTTAGAAACGAATACAAGTTCTTAATAAATAAAAATCGTTTTTTAAGATAAACTCTAGACTATTACTTAAATTTAAGAAGATACAACATACAAAGTCTCTTGTAATTGTGTCGTTATTACTTGTTAAATTATTTAATAAATTTCGCTCTTTATTATTTTGCGAACATTGTTAATTTTAAGATTTTTAAAAGCTTGTGTTAAAATATTTAGAATTTTGTTAATTTTCGTATTTTCGATTGCGATTGTTAACAATATTAAGAGAGCAAAAACTATCTTTAATATAATTTTCTTCTTTACTAAATTTTACTTTTTGTTTATTATATTTATTAATTTATTTATATTGATATTCGCAACTTGTTAAGCAACTTAATTGCTATTACTATTTATTTCTTGCATAATTGTCTTATTTTTGATCAATTTTATAATTGTCTTGTATAACAATTTAAATATTATAATAATTGCGTTGTTTAAATTAATTTTATGCTTTTGCATTATTTTAATATAAATATTGCGAAAAAGATTCTTCAAATATTACAAAAATTTAATATATTTATTAACTTAATCAAATTTAATAAACTTCGAAAAAATAACTTTAAATTGTCAATTATATTTACAAATGTTATTCGACTTTGCTCTTAATATATTTTTTAAAGATTTTAAAAAAGCACAAGAGTTAATTTTCTAATTTAAATTCTTATCTCTATATTTCTTTTTTAACTTATTTATTATTTTAAATTATTTTTTATTTGTTTAGACAACAATAAACTTGATAAAATTCTCTATAAATTTGTTGCAATATTGAGACAATTTAATAATTTTATATTTAAAGATAACTTTATGCTTATTACAAAAATTCAAGAATCGATTTAGAAAATTAATAGTATTAAGTTTATTAAAGTGCGATACTTTTGACGTTCTTAAAAAAAATATAGAAATTACGTAGTAATAAAACTTTACAATTTTTATAAAGTTATTAAGTAGACTTGTTATTAACGTAAATACGTTAAAAGAAAGCTTTATAATCTTTTTATTGTTTTAAGATATTGTTTTTAAGAAAATAACTTAATAACAAATAATAAAAGTAACAACTATTAAATTAAACAAACTAATAATAATAATTAATTTAAAAAATAATACTTTTAATTTGCAAATTTTTTTCTTTTCTTTGCAAAAATATTAAGAAGAGATTTTCTTTTTTCTTTTTAACTTTGCGTTGTTTTTTTATTTATTGCTTTTTTATCTTTTTAATTGTTTATAAATAGATATTTTCGATCTATTGTTTTTTTTAATTAATTGTCGATTTATTGTTAACGAATATTTTCGCGTTAAAGACTTGCTTTAATTTCTATTAAAAAAAGAGTTTAAATAGTGTTCTTGCTTTTAAGCAAATAAATTAATTATATTGTTAAGAAGCTTCTTCTAATAACGTTACTATAGTTAGCAAGCAATTTATTGTTTTAACAATAAACACTAGTCGCAATTTTAATAAAGTATCTTAATCTTCGAATTTACAACTTTTATTATTATTTTTAATACTTTAATTTTATCTTTTCTTTTTTTGCTCTTTAATTTAATAATATCTTAATTTCTAAGTTGTTAATTTTGTGTTTTTAATTTTTAAAGTTTTTAATTCTAATAATTTATTAAAATTAATTTGTCTTTTATACTCTTTTTTTTATATTTTTAAGTTTTTGAATTCTTGAATTTCTAAAATTATTTTTAGAGATACGTCGACAACTTGTTGTCTTAATATTTGTTATTGTAATTAAATTCTTGCGTTAAACTTTAATATAACGAAATAAAAATAAAATCTTAATTAGTAAATAATTATAATAACAAAAACTTATTGCGATGCATGCATAAATCGCATTATACAATTTAATAGTATATTAAGTAGCTAAAGTTCTAAGATTTAAGTAGAAGAGATCGCATATATATTGCAAATAGATCGCTAATACTAATAATAGATATTCCTAAGTTTATAGCCTCATATTATCTAGTTATTCGACTACAATATTGTTTAAATTTACAAACATTTCAACAATATATTATAACAATATTATAACAATATTTAAATTGATTTGTTATAATATACTTAAACAATATTATTCTTTATTTAAAAATTTTGAAAAAATATATTAGTTATATTTTTAAAATATTAAAATATTTAAATATAAAAAATCTATATTTTAATTTAACAAAATACAAATTTTATTAAAAAAAAGTTAATTTTCTTAAATTTGTTGTTAAACAATGTAAAGTATATCTAAATTTCAAGAAACTACAAGCAATTAAAGAATAAAAATTATTAATAAATATTAAGAAATTATAATTTTTTCTAAATTTTATAAATTATAATAAAAAATTTATTAGAAACTATTTAGTAAACGCAATATTATAAACAAAAATATAATAGTTAGAAAAATTTAAATAATACAAGTTTAAAATATAGTATATTTTAGATAAAAATAACAATAAAATAGACGCACTTAATAGGAAAAGAATTTATATAGAAATAAAAAAATTGTTTAATTATAGTATATTTAAAGTTAACAAAAACAAATTACTATTAGCAAATAACTATAAATATTTCGAAATAATATAAAGCAATTTCTAATAAAAAAAGAAAAACTTTAGATATTTATTAACAAAATTGATAAATATATAAAAAAATACTATAATAAATTATTGCAAAAGTATTTAAAAGTAACAAAAACATTTTAATTTTTATATTAGTATTGTTAGTTTTTATAAATAAAATAAGTTGTTAGAATATATATTTAAAAATATTTTAACTATTAGTAAAACAAATATAATATATATATAAGCTATAATAGAATTTAATATTAGAAACTATTTGAGTTGTTATAGAATAAAACTACAATAAATTTTATAGTTAAGTTGTCTAAATTAACAAATCTAACAATTAAAGATAAATATAATTCGATACTGGTAATAATTAATAAACTTATCAAATATTTATATATTATTATATACAAAAAAAAGTTTAATATAGAATAACTAAATTATATTATATTTAAAAAATAAATTAGTAATAGAGACAAACTCTTTATATTTAATTATTAAAAGATACTTTTTTTAATATTAAATACAAGACTTCGAATATCTATTATTTATTATTTAATTACAAATAAATAGATAGAACAAATAAATTAGAGTCTTAAGTAGTAATTAAAATACTATATTAACAATATTTATAATAATTAGATATTACTTTTATCTATAATACAATTAATACTTAATACAAAGATTTCGAATACTACTAAAATAACTTTATTCTTTGTTAACTATAACAAGAAATTTAATCTTTTTGAAAAAAACGTATATATTTGTTAGCACAATCAATTATTAAAAAAGTAGCAATACTAAAAAAAATATACAATAATATCTCGAAAATATAAGAAAAGTTAATTAAGTATTAAAATAAAAAATAAAAAACAAAATCTTAGCTTAAAAAAAGAGATAAAATATTTTTTTTTATAAAAAATCTTAGAATAAGAGAGTTAAACAAGAAATTAAATAATATTAAAATTATATTATTTTTTGTTAAAAAGACTAAGAAATTAGTTAATTACAAACTTAACTTATCTAAAAATATCAAAGTATTTCTAGTATTTTATATTTTATTGTTAAAATTAGTGGATTTAATTATACTTTTACGAAATATTTTTTAATTCTATTTACAAAAAAAGAAATAATTTAAGATTAAGAAAATTTTACAACAAAAAAATTAAAAATATTTTATTTTTAAAAATATATAGAAGCTATTTAAGAATCTAAA
>JAABUL010007157.1_pt1 | contig 12256 bp, 14 predicted proteins | sample 5559151 | NCBI WGS metagenome assembly JAABUL01 (sample SAMN10711876, study PRJNA513368) | rock metagenome | isolation source: Antarctica rocks | place: Antarctica: Victoria Land, Pudding Butte sud | reverse complement strand
CCCCCCCCCGTGTCAATGGCAATCTAGGCTTGCAAACCTGCGACTAGGCATAGGCGGGGGGTTGCAGATTTGGAGGCAGCCCCAGACTGATGGAAGCCAAACAGGACGAGAAGAGACGGCCGCACCAGCTCGTCAGAAGAAAAGCTCTCATCGCCGTCATCGCCTGCCACCGCCACGGCGTCCACGTCGCGGGCCGCCAGCACCATGGCCAGGCGATTGCCGCCGAGCGCTGCTGCCGCCGCCGATGGCAGCAGCTCGTTCTGCGCCGGCTGCGCCGAAGGAACCTGCGCCGAAGACTGCAATGGAGACCGTTGCAGCCCGTTCTGCTGCGGGCTGTTCCGCTGCTGCTCCTGCTGCAGCTGCGGAGAGCTCCGCCCGTTCTGCTGCCGCTGCAGAGGCGACGGCGGGAATTGCCGCAGCCCGTTCTGCATCGCCGCCGGCGCCAGCTGCGGTGGGCTGAGCGGCTGCAGCTGCGACGGCGGCTGACTGTCCGGCGCTGCCCATGACACCGCCTCCCCCGGCGCCGGAGTCACCTGCTCCACCACGCCAATCTGCACCGAGACAGGGCTGGTGGCGGGAGACCCTGCACTAATCTGCACCAAGACCGGGCTGGCGGCGGGAGAACCCGCGGCAAGGCCGCTGTTAGCGCCGCTTTCGGGGACCGCTGCGCCGCTGCCGCCGGCGGGCCTGCGCGACCTGCTGCCGCTACCGTCTCTGCTGGTTTCTCCGCTGCCGCTGCCGCCTGTGCTGCCGCTGCCACATGCACTGCCGCCGCCGCTGCCGCTGCCGCCTTTGCTGCCGCTGCCACTGCCGCCGCCGCTTCTGCTGCCGCCGCTGGACTCGCGAGGACGGGGCTCCGGGCTGTGGCCACCGCCGCGTGCGCCGCGAGGCGCCGATGCCTCCTGCTCGGCGTCCAGAAGCGCTGCGCCTGCCGGTGCTGCTGCCAGTGCTGCTGCCGGTGCTGCGTTGCCGCCCTGTGCGGCAGGCGACTGCCTTCGCTGCTGCGCAGCCGGGAGCTGCTGGTGTTGTACAGGCGGAGTGCCTGCCTTTGGGGGCTGTGCTGCAACTAGCGGCGCCAGATGGCTGCCCACGGCAGCACCGTCTGCTGCACAGGTGAAAGACAGGTTTCATGTCAGCAGCCTGGGCACGAGTCGCAGCCAAGTCATGTTCGGCAACCTGCTGCACGCACCCAAGGGCCATGCATCAATCCTTGACGTCGCTGGCGGTGCAACTCCACAGCAAATAGCGTCACCGCAGAGCAAACTTGTGCAAGAGGAACCCACCTGAAGCAGGCGCGCCGTCCGAGGCGGCTGCTGCCGCTGCTGCCGCTGCGGCGGCGGCGCCAGCGGTGGTTCCTGGCCGCTGCCCAGAGCCTGGTGCCTGCGCCTTGCGCCGCTTGCCCTGCGTGCAAAAGGGACAGTTGTGACAACAGTCGTGCAGAAAAGAGCGGTGAAAGTTTGCGCCATTTCTCGGTGTGTAGAATGGCAAACCAGCTTCTCCAGTTCTGACGCAAACAAAGGGCGTTCAGCTGCCCATGTCAGCGAAGCCCAGAGGGGCACAGACGGCAGGCGCTCACCCCGCTGGCGGGACTGGAAGCCTTCCGCTTCCTGCTGCCGGCGGCGACGGAGGCGGTGCTGCCGCTGCCCCGGCTCCTGCTCCTGCCGCGTCCGCGGCCTCTGCCACGGCCGCCGCGGTCCCAGTGTGCAAGCGCCTCGTCCGCCAATACGTCCACTGCCGCGCCTGCGCCCCGGCCGGCTCCACGCGGCACAATGTCTTCGTCCCCCGACGACTCGTCCTTTGCCGACGATGCACCGCCGTCGCGGTCCGACTCTGCATCCGAGTCCTCCCACGCCTCGTTCACAGCAGCGTCGCCGCCGCCGCGGTCCGACTCCGCGTCAGACTCGGCAGCCGAGTCCCGCCGCTCAGCCGCCAGGCAGCGCCGCCGCCGCTTCGCCGGGCGGCTCGCCTCCTGCTGCTGGCGCGCAATGGGCGCCAGGACTGCCGCCCGCTGCTCGCCGACCCGCTCCCGCAGCGCCCGCAGCCAGGTCGACGGCCGGCCGGTGTGCCGTGGCTGCGCCAGAAGAAGCGCCTCGGCTTCATCTTGGCTGAGCGCCGACAGCGGCCGGCCGTCCTCGGCAACGTGCCGCGACTGGTGTTCGACGTGCAGCTCACCATCCTGTTGCCGCGGCTGCGGTGGCATGGCATCTGACGACTGCCCGCCGAACTGCTCTCCGTGCGAGGGCGCCGAGTCGGCCGGCCCGGAACCTGGAGGCGGCGGCTGCGCGGCCTGCTTCTTCAGTGCGCGCGCAAACGGCGTCCTCGTGCCAGGCTGCTGGAGCAGCAGCACCGCCGCCTCCGCCGGGGTGAGCGACGACACCTGGCGGCCATCGTCCGTGGAGTGCAACGAGGGGTGGTCTGTGGGCAGGTGGTCGTCTTGCGGCGGCGGCTGCTGCTGCGGCGGCGGCGGCGGCTGCGGCGCCGCAGCATCTGGCGACTGATGTGCTGATCGCTGTCCGTCTGAGGGCGCCGGACCCGCCAGCCCTCCGGAATACGGCGGGTGCAAGGCCTGGTGCTTCAGCGCACGAGAGAACAGAGAACGTGTGGTCGTCTTGGGCCGAGATGCCAGCAGCGCGGCCGCCTGCGCTGGCGTGAGCGCAGCCACCGGGCGGCCGTCGGCAGTGAAGTGCACTGAGGGGTGGTCCGTGGGAAGCCCGTTGGCCGCCTGAAAGCGCGCCGCCCGCACCCAATTGGTGCTGACGCCGCTGGGCTGCTGAGCCTCCGCCGCCAGCAGCGCCGCCGCCTCCGTCGGCGTCAGCTCCGACAGGCGACGCCCGTCTGGCGCCTTGTGGTAGGCTGGGTTGTCAGCCTTTGACGGCTGCTGCCCAGGCGCCGCCCGAGCGGGCCCCGCTATCGCATTGCCGGCTGCTGGTCGCCCTTCCACGCCCGCGGCCACGTCAACCACGTCAGCAGCCGCAGGCGGCGGCGGCTGCTGACGCTGCAGTTGCTGACCAGCCGCCGACACCGCTCCGGGGGATTGCGGGGTTACGTTGTGCTGCGCCCTGTCCATAGTGGGCCGCCCCTGGGTGGGTGCGTGGCCGGCTGGCTTGGTCTTGAACCGCGGCAGCCCAGCCTGCTGCCGCAGAGCCCGCAGCCAGAACGACGGAGGTCCCCCATTGTGGGGCTGCGCCGCCAGCAGGGCCTTAGCCTCCTCTGGCGTCAGCTGCGAGAGCGGGCGGCCGCTGTCGGTCTTGTGCAGCGAGGGGTGGTCCCTGGGGAGGCCCTCAGCAGACTGCGGCCCCGACTGCCGCCGCTGCTGCAGCGCTGCGCGGCCGTCTGCCTCCCATGCGGCCTGTTGCCGCAGGGCCCGCAGCCAGAGCGTCGGCGGTCCCAGGCGCCGCGGCTGCGCCGCCAGCAGCGCCTGGGCCGCCTTCACTGGCAGATCCGACAGCAGGCGGCCGTCCTCGGTCTTGTGCAGAGAAGGGTGGTCCGTCGGGAGCTGGCCGGCGGATCGCGGCGTCTGCTGCTGCCGCGGCGCCGGCTCGGAACGCCGCTCCGACTCTGTGCCGCCGCCTGCAGTGTCCGGCTGCGCCGCCGACGCCGCCGCGGCGCTGCTGTGCGCGTCGTCGTCGTGTTCCGCTTCATAAGACTCCGAGGCTTCAGGCTGGCTCGCACGCCGCGGCTGGCGCGCCGACGGCGGCAGCGGCGTTAGCGCCGGCGTGTCTCTGCCGCCGCCGCCAGGCTGTTGGCCCTCTGGCTGCAGGGCACCCTGCTGCTGCTGTGCCGCCGCCACCGCCGCCGCCCGCTGCCGCAACGCCTTGAGCCACGGCGACGCGGGGCCCGGCGTGCGCGGCTGTTGCGCCAGCAGCGCCGCCGCTTCCGCCTGGCTCAGCGCCGACAACGTGCGGCCGTCTGGCGCCAAGTGCCGCGCCGGGTGCGCTGGCGACTTCAGCTCCTTCCACAGGTCGTCCCCGAGACGCTTCTTGAGCGCGCGCTGCCAGCGGGACAGGCCGCCCGACTTCCGTGGCTCCGCCACCGCGAGCGCAAGAGCCTCCTGGTGGCTGAGACAGGCGAGCATGCGGCCGTCGGGCGCGGGGTTCCGGGACGGGTCGTCTATGTCGCCGACCAGCGGTGGGTGGTCGGCTGCAGGGTCTGCGGCAGCGCCTGGCGCTTCCTGCCGCCCTGCTGCCGCCGCCATATCTCCCGCCGGCGTTGCCTCCGCCGGCGTTGCCGCCAGGGCGGCCGGGCCCAGTGGCGTGCGGTTGGCCTGTCGCAGCAGCGCGGAGTGCCACTCGGCAGACTGCCCTGGCGGCGGATCCGCCAGCAGTGCCTCCGCCTCGACACGCGTTAGGTCCTTCAGCATGCGGCCGCTGTCTGTGTAGTGTTTCGACGGGTCGCTGTTGCGCGGCCAGCGCTTGCGCTTGGCGGCGGCGCTGCCGCGGACCAAGGGGGTGCCGCGGCTGCCGGCTGCGGGGCTGGCGGCTGCTGCTGCCGACGCATGAGCGCCGCCGTTGCCGCCGCTGTCGGCTGAGTCGTCGTCGTCTTCGGGGCCTGCGGACTCACCGATGCCGGCCTCGACGTGCGCAGCCGACAGGCCGCGCGAACCGCCGCGGCGCAGCGCCGGCGACAGTGACACCAGCCGGGGCCCCGCGGCCGACGCCGGCGCGTGCACGCCCGTGGGCTGGCCGCCGCGGCCGGCACCAGCACCGACGGCACCGTCGCTGCCGCCACAGGGCGCCTGCTGCACCGAGCCGCGGCTGCCGCTGCTGTCTGCGACCGCCTTGCTGTCAGAGGTGCCCGTCAGCATGTCGGTCTCGTCCTCTGGTGTGTCGCCGGCGGCGCCGGGGCTGATGGCGCCGGCGTGCAGGCCAGCTGGTGGTGCTGGGGAACCGTCGGCTTCCTTGCTACGGCCGCCGCGACCGCCGCGGCCGGGGGTGCGGGCGCCGCCCCTTCCGCGGCCGCCGCCAAGGCCAGGCTTGGCCACGCCGCCTGTGCCAGCGGGCGCTGCACGAACAGACGCCAGCGCAAGTCAGGGCTGTTCAATGCTCGCAGAGCAGGCACAGTCTTCAAAGAAGATGGCTATAGGCCTACAGGAGGCATGTGCTGCAGATGAGGCCTGCTGGCTGCAGGTGCCGCATGGTGCTTACTGTGCAAAGCCCATGAAGGCCATGAAAGCCCATGAAGACATCGTTCACCTTGAAATGCATTTGCCAGGGTAGGCAAAATCGCTGCTGCAGCCGCCAAGCTTGCATGCACTCGTGCTGCTAACATGCTGACAAGCTGGGTTGGTCAGAGGCAGCCAATGCGACCTCGGCGCTCACCCTACGCACAATTGTGCTCCCAAACCACAGGACATGCGGCAAAAGATGGCAGCTTTTGGTATGCACGTAGCTTGACGAAAGCTTGAAGCAGAGCCATGCCTGAGAGCTCCCCGAGGGACTTTTTTCCTTTGCCGCGCCCCGGCGGCAGGTTTTTCAGTGGCGCTTTGTTGCCTTTACGTCCGCCGCGTCCTGCCCGCCCCCTGCCGCGGCCGCCAGGGGTCACCTCTGCTAGCAGCGGCATGTGGCCGTGCGAGCCGCCGTCCGCCGGGCAGTTTGGGCTTTGACTCGCCGCCGCGCCCGGCTGCGCAGCAGCGCCTGCATCGGCGGCCGGCCCGCCAGGGGCCGCCCGGTCACCTGGCTCTGCCGCCTGCTGCTGGTGTGCCGCTGCCATCCGCATGTCTGCGCCGCCGGACGGCGCCGCTGCTGCAGGCGTGGCGGGCTCCTCCGCGGTCTCTGCCGCAGCGGCCGTGGGAGAAGCCGGACGCTCCGCAGCTACCAGCTCCGAAAACAGCGGCGGCGGGACGTACACGTTCTGAGGCGGGGGTTGCGCCGCAGGCGCGGCCGCCGCCGGTGCTGCAGGCTGCGCGGCGGCCGGCTGCGCCACCTGTGCAGGGCCTGACGCCGCTGGCGCTGCCTCCGCCGCCGCCGCCAGGTTCCCGAGCGGCCAGGAGCCCGGAGGCGGCGGCGGCGGGAGCTCCATTGGCAGCCGCCAGTCCGGCGATGGCGGCGGCGATGGCGCCAGCTCTGTCGGCTCAGCCAGCGAGCACCAGGCGGCCGGCAGTGCGCCGGGCGCAACCGGCGAGTTCTGGTGGATCAGCTCCGCGATGTCGCGCAGACGCGGCACCTTTCCGCCGTCCGGATTCAGGGGTAGCGCCTGCAGACAGTCGAGATATTGCTCTCACTCTGATAGTAGGTGACGGCATGGCTGCAGGTGCAGCTTGCCTGTTCTGCATGCCGCAACAGGGACCCAGAGAAGCAGTGACTCTTCGAATCCGGGTGGGCTCAATTCACTCTTCAGAACCATGTCTAGGCTGCACACCTGCAGGAATGGCGATTTTGGGGACACTGCGCCCTCCGCCCGATCCGCGGCGGCGTCAGCGGCGCTCGGTTCCGGTGGCGAAACCTCGTCCAGCGGCAGCGGCGACGCCGGCGTCGGCGGCGGCGGCACCGGCTGCGGGCTGTGGGCGGAGCCCAGAACCAGCGGCGCCCCGGCGTGTGCCGCTGTCGCCGCAAAGCCGCTATTGGGGTCCGCTGCGAGCGCCTCAGTGCCGTCAGCGGCTGGCCGCAGGGCGGTGTGCCCAGAGCCGGCAGGCAGCAGGCCGGCTGCGGGGACTCCGCCGATGTGCGTGACCGGGACAGCGGCGGAACCAAAGCTGGTGCCGCTGCCGCCGGCGCTGCGGCTGAGGTTGGACAGCGCTGCAGAGGCGGCCGCCTGCGCGGCCTCTGTGCCGGCCGGCTGCCAAGGCGTGCCAGCTTGCGGCCGCCGCTGCTGCTGGTGCTGGTGCTGCTGCTCGCGGGCGGCGCGTGCGGCGTCCTGTGCAGCCTGGGCCCTGGCGGCGGCGGCGCCGCCGAGCGGCCTGGTGCCGAGAGGCAGCGATGCAGAGCGCGGATCATAAGCGGCGCTGCTGTCCATGGCCATGGTGGAGGCCGCGGCGAACGAGGTGGGCCGAAAGGGTGGTGGGCCGCCCGCCATTATGTCTGCCGCGGGTGCCTGCCGCTAGAGCCGTGAGCGGTGCAGCCTGCGCATGTTTGCCGCCTGGCGGGGGGCGCCTGGCGCGGGGATAGTGTGCTGCAACAGGAGCCGCGTCCTGCAACAGTGACATGAGCAGGTTCTGGTCCGAAAATCGGTGTACGTGGCTGGAGGAGAGTGTTGAGTGTTGTCAGGCGTGACGGCAGCTGAACCTTTGCCACAGCTTGAAAGAGGACTTTACAGGCATCTCGAGATGCTTGAAATGCGGCCCGAGCTGACGAGCAGGCACTGGCAGCATAATGTTGAGAACACACCCCCAGGTTTCTGCGATAGCTTTCGATCGTCTAGCTGGTCACTGGAGTTCGACAAGCGAAAGTGGTCGGCGGGGACTGTATCACACCCACATCAGCCTGTAGACAGCAAGTGTCGCACCTGCACTGCGAAGCAGGCCGCGTCTTCAGCAGACCGCGCTTCCGAAAGACTGCCTTCTGTGCCAGGTCAGATCGGGCGGTGTCGCCGCGCCGGGATGAGAAGAGCTGCCTGCAGTTGGCCTGTTGTATTCGAAAAAACACAGCAAGTATGTGTTGCGCAGCAGCGCTAGCGCTGATATTGCCTCCGACACTGCCTCAAGGGAGATGATGGGCTTCGATGTTGTTGTACTCCGTTGCTGTGCTCAGAGGCACAGTGTCAATCAAATTCATGCTTGCACACTGCAATGCGTCGTGGTGTTTCGCACAGCAAATCAGTCTCTCATTACCGAACTCCAAGCACGGAACGTGAGGCGGATTGTGATCTTGCAACAGGCTGTTCAGCGTCCTACTCGTGTGACGGGCCTGACACACAGCAACACCTGCCGTCGCATGCTTGAAGTTGTCGCAGCATATTTCGAATCGTTGCTTACTGCGCATAATCGCGGTATTGACACTGTCGTAACCTTGTGGGTGGCATCCAGATTGTGGCGCCCCTGTCATAGCCTGTTCAATTGTTGGACGCTTTGCGCTGCCAGTCAATATCAGTTGACTGGGCCTCACCTCGTTCTTGCCCCGGCCTGCTGAGAGGCACGAGCGGGGCCTCAGGCCCAGAGAGTGCTGCGGCACCGCGTCAGCGCGAGGCAGCATGGCGCACCGCCTGGCCTGACGCCAGCGCGGCGGAGCTTTCGTTTCACTCAGACATGGCGGAGGTTGCGGCGCAGCCCGGCAGCGGCGGCTCGCCGCATGGCGGCGGCGCTGGCGCGGCCATGGCGCCGGCGACGCCTTCCGCCCTGCCGGGGCGGCCCACTGATGCGCTGGACAGCCCGGACTTTGACGCCGTTAAATTCCTGAACGAGATGTTTCCGACAGGTGGGCAGGCATGATAGAACCTATACTGGTGCTAAGCCTGCATCTGCTGGCTTATGCATCTCTATTGCACTGACATATTACCCAACTGCTGCCGTCCTGCGGCCCTGCCCAGCACTTGACGCCTGGCAAAGCAGCCGTTGGGCAGCCTATGCATTCCAGCCTGCCGCGCTGCAGCTGCACCTGCAGAGGTATGGTGTGCCCAGTTTCAACCCACAGCCACAGCCAATGCCCAGTCAGTCCTTGCGCTTAACCGGCGTCTTGCCTCGCGGCCCCCAGAGGCGTCGCTGGTGGGGCTGGACCCGCTGATCACCACGCTGCGCTCCAAGATCCGGCGCGTGGACGGCCAGCTTCTCACGGCGGTGCGGCAGCAGAGCGCCAACGGCGGCTGCTCCCGGTGCGTTGCAGACCCATGCATAGCCTCCGGATTATTGTCAGCGGTCATGTTCTCCTGTCCTCGCAGTGTTTGCCTGTGCTGGTAGACAGCAAGCGAACACAACGGTGAAATTTCCCTATGAGCGCCATACCCCAATGCAGAGACGGGAAGTTCGAGGGTTCGGTCAATCTGCACACCTGGTGTTGCGCTATGGCCTTCGCACCTGCATGTCCAGCAGACGCCGCCCCAACGAGACGAGTTGTGACGCAGGCCGCACCAAGTTTGCCGCCGGACAGACCTGGCGCAGCCGCACCAGCAGCACGCTCGGCCGCGTCATCTAGCATAGCCAGTTGTCTACTTTTCATCTCCTTTACCGCTCACCTTGCTCTACCAATCTTCATTCTCTGTTTGCCGTGCCACAGGACCGACCTGGCGCAGGCGAAGCAGGGCATTGGGGAGCTCTTCGGCCGAGTCGCCGACATCCGCCGCAAGGCGGAGGCCTCAGAGGCCATGGTTCAGGTAAACACACTCAGGGCTGCCATGAACCTGTTTTCGTTCGGAATCTGTTGGCGGCGTCAGCAGAAAGATCCGAGGGCTGCAGCTCGGCCACCCTGCCGACATCCGCCGCAAGGCGACTTGATGGACGGCAAGTGTGTCCACATTTCAATTTTTTTCACAGGAAATTTGCCGGGACATCCGGAAGCTGGACCATGCCAAGGCGAACCTAACGGCGACAATCACCGCCTTCCGCCGCCTGTCCATGCTCGTCGCCGCCGTGGGTGGGTCGCCTCTTGGCCTAGTGCAGTGCCAAGCCTCTGGTTGGAACAGGCAACACAGCGCCAGCTGCCCGCAGTGAAGGCAAGACGGCATGTGCACAGCACAGAAACAGACCAGTCGTCCCTCGTTCACTTTGTTTCCGTCCCTTGCGTCCTGCCACAGACCAGTTGCAGCGGGCAGTGGCGCGCCACGAATGCGGCGAGGCGGCGCACCTCATCGAGGCAGCTCAGTAACTGCACGCCGCCTGGTTCTAGTTGTGACACACTGATGATTCGTTCGTCTTCTCCTTACAGCCCAGCTGCAGCGGGCGGCGGAGCGCGACGCGTACGGCAAAGGCGGCACTTGAGCAAAACTAGCTGGTGGTTTCATCTTCCAGTGTTTCACGACAGTCTCCGTTCGTACACGCAGACCAGCTGCAGCGGGCGGTGGAGCGCAACGAATACGGCGAGGCGGCGCACCTGATCGAGGCGGTGCAGCAGCTGGCGGGCCACTTCCAGTCCTTTGTCGCCATCCCGAAGGTCGCAGAGCTGTCGGGGCGCGTGGCCACCCTGCAGAGAGCTGTTCAGGTGGGAAATTGTTTCCGCAGGAGTCTTGAGAGGTAGAAGCATACTGCTGAAGTACGTGCTGGGTCACGTATCAGTCTTGTGTCACGATCTCAAAAGCTGCAGAGTTGTCGGGGGGTGCGGCCCACCCTGAAGCGCGCCGTCAAGGTGAGAGTGGGCGTTGAACCTCCTGATTCGTGCGGAAGTCTCGTCGGACTTCGCCACTTCCAGCCTCGGTCGCAATTTCAAGAGTCGCGGAGCGTTGGCACCCTGCAGCGATCTGTGCCGGTGGATTCACCACAGAGCACCCTGTTGTTGCGTGAATGAAAAGCGTCACGGTGGCAGACTGCGTAGTTCACGCAGTCATGCACATGTAATTTGACAAGATTTGATCAAACCTAGTAGCCCTGGATGCTGCAGGCGCATGCGATGCCGGGGTCCGAGCTGCTGGGTGTGGTCGTGGACAGAGTCGGCCGGCATGCCAGACTCCAATGTTTGATTTGGGGTGGCAGGCAAACGCGATGCGAGAGTTCGAGCTGCTGGGTGCAAACGAGGACAAGCCAAACCCGCTGCTTCTGGAGCGGCTGCGCGCCTGCTGCAAGGTCGTCAATTCCCTCGGCTACAAGGTGTGCAGGAACAGAAGATGTCTAGTGGTTCAAACGGATGACGCGTCTGTCTGCTGCTGGAGCGTCTGCGCGCCTGCTGCCAGGTCGTCAACGAGCTCGGCTGGGAGGTGAATGCGGTCTTGTCGATCGTGTATGTTCCAGTTGATGGAGTCTCAATGTCAGACAGTCGAGTCAGTTGCTGCTGGAGCGCCTCTGCGGCTGCAGCCAGGTCGTCTGTGCGCTGGGTCACAAGGTGCACGGAAGTTGCAATCGTCCAGGAAGGCGCAGGACAAGTCGATAGAGGCGGTGTACACCAGGGAGATGGCATGTACAGGAGGGAGATGTGCACACTGCAAACCTCGGTACACTACGATCCCTCTACGCGTCCGACCTTCTTTCTCAGCGAGACCATGTGCTCCTTCCCTTTTGTAGGCTCGGGACGAGGCGATGTGCAGCAAGGAGATGGACGCGTATACCGTAACGCATCCTGCACCGCCGTCCTTTTCCCTTATAGGTCCATCCTCCGTCTCTTGACACGGCCCGTAACCCTCCATTTGACAGGCGCGGGACGAGCTGACGGACGCGATGTGCCGGAAGGAGATGGGCGTGTACACTGCCATCTTCGGCACCACGGGCGACACGGCGGCCCTGGAGCGGACGGACCGCCGTTACCTGTGGCTGCGCAAGCGGCTCGCCGTGCGGCAGGAGGTGCGTGGCGTTTTTCCAGGATGATACTGTCAGGGTTTAGGGTTCGGAGCGCTCCGACTGCCTGATGCGCGCCGGGAGTGCTGTCCTCGGACTCGGATGGTTGCTTTGGATTTGTGGTTGCCTTCTTTTGCTGCTCGACACAAGCGTGTCCCACCGCAACGATTGCAATGGCGATGCACCGCCGCCGCCGCAGCTGCCGCAGGGGTGGGGCGTCTTCGTCCGCCGCTACTCTGCAGAACCTTTCGGAAAAGTGAACATTCGTGTGAATGTACGCAGGTGTGGGGCATCTTCCCGCCGGAGTGGCATCTGCCGCAGCTGGTGTGTCTCGCCTTCTGCACCATCACCAAGTCGCACATTGCGGAGATCCTGGACGCCAAGGTGCGCAGCTACCCTTGTATATATGAGCGAAGTTTTTTCCCTTTGCGTTGCAAAGCAACACATGCTGCACCCCTAGGCGCTGTCCCCTTCTGCAAGCGTTGGCTTTGTGGCCTCCACGGTCCAACGCCCTCCTGCAGCATCGCAGCTTCCGGAACTTCATCGCAACCCAGATGGAATTGCCCCCACTTCCCCCACACAGGCTGCGGAGCTGCCCAATCAGGTGGAAGCGCTGCTGCGAGCCGTCAATGCCACCAACGACTTCGAGAACGAGCTCGCCGCCCGCTTTGGAGACTCCTCCCCTGCTGAGGTATGGCTTCTGCCCTGGCCCATCGCGTAAACCAATTGCCCAAAAGACATTTCGTCCTGATGCCACCACCGACTTCGACAACGAGCTCGCCACCCGCTTCGGAGAGTCCTTCCCCTCTGAGAGATGCGGCGTTCAAGCGCCGCAGATGATGAAGCTCGACATCAGCCAGCATACCTGCCGCAGTCGCTTCACGCTGTAGCAATTGGACCGGCGAAGCT
>JAABUL010007154.1_pt1 | contig 12259 bp, 13 predicted proteins | sample 5559151 | NCBI WGS metagenome assembly JAABUL01 (sample SAMN10711876, study PRJNA513368) | rock metagenome | isolation source: Antarctica rocks | place: Antarctica: Victoria Land, Pudding Butte sud | reverse complement strand
CCGAAAGGCCTGTGGCAATGGATCCATCCTATATTCCATACCTCGAACGCGGAATTCATACAGAAGTGTGGTCTGGATGCTTACTTCTTCCTTCGGTACCTGCGAACCCTTCTCAAGATTTTCCTTCCCCTTGCATTCGTCATTCTCCCAATCCTGCTTCCCATGAACGCAGTGCACGGCCGCGGGCCTCATTTCGCCACCGGCAAATTCGCTAGGAATGACTGGACTAACGTCAGTGGGATGGATATACTTGGGTGGGGGAACGTTCACCCGTGGAGGAACAACCGCTATTGGGCCCATCTAATTCTGGCTGTCGTCGTGGTGGTGTACACATGCTACGTTTTCCTCGAAGAGTTGAGGGGTTACATCCGGCTTCGACAGGCATATCTTACATCGCCGCAACATCGGCTTCGTGCGTCGGCAACGACTGTCCTCGTCAGCGCTATTCCAAGGAAATGGTGCACACTTGAAGCCCTGAATGGACTCTACGATGTCTTCCCTGGTGGTATTCGGAACATATGGATCAATCGCAATTTCGATGAGCTGAATGACAAGGTAAACCAACGCGTCAAACTCGCTCGAGCAATAGAGTCAGCCGAGACGGCCTTGATCAGAAAAGCAAGGAAAGTTCACCTAAATCGGCTAAAGGAGGAAGCCAAAAAGTCGGGCGAGAAACTATCGGGCCTTAAGCTTTCGAACCAGCAGATCCCAACAGCTAGTCAAAGAAAAGCTATGGCGAATACAGGAGATATCAGTTCAAGCAACCCGCATCAAGTACGACATACCATTGATGAGGCCCTCGGTAGTCTTTCTAACGAGCCCTCTAAAGAACCTTCTCCGGTGGACGGTAGAAAAAAACCATTTTTCCTGATTCCCGTGGTTGGTGAAGGTCTTGAGGCTGTTGGCCATAGTCTTGGAACTATTGGTCAAACAGTCTTCGGAGATCTCAAAAGGGTCGGAAGGGTTGTCAATGATAGACTCAAAACGACGGGCGGCTTCTATCCAGAGATGGAAGCAGATCAACGAGGTTTATCCTTATCAAGTGTCCCTCATGGAAAACAAGACAACGAAGCTACGGATGCTACTGGCAATGTTGGAGACGACTATCGGCATGTCCCAGGCCAGGAAAGCCGGCAGCCCGCGCCGCGTGAAGCATCGGATGAAACACGTGTTCCTGACCATCCGAGTCAGAAAGACCCCTTCGGCATCCCCAACACAAAACCTGACAGCTACGAGGGAGATGATTTTTCCCTTGGTGGGGTGTCCATTCCCAAAAAATTACATCACTCGCTCTCGGATCGCAAAGAAAAGGAAGAAGAGGACTATGATCCAGACGAAGGTGAGCCATTGTGGAGGAAGTATCTTGCAGACAAGGATCGTGAGACTATGAGACTTCCCATATTCGGTTGGCAGTGGATGCCCTCATTACCATTAATCGGGAAGAAGGTTGACACCATCGATTATTGCTGCAAGGAGGTCGCTCGCTTGAATCTTGAGATCGAGCAGGATCAACAGGAACCGAGAAAGTTTCCACTTATGAATTCGGCTTTCATTCAATTTAACCATCAAGTCGCGGCGCATATGGCTTGTCAGGCTGTCAGCCACCACACGCCAAATCAGATGGCGCCTAGGGTGGTTGAAATATCTTCACACGATGTCATCTGGGATAACATGTCTATCAAATGGTGGGAGTCGTACCTTCGCACTGGAGGCGTCATCGTGGCAGTCGCCGGCCTCATCATCTTGTGGGGTATTCCCGTCACCTTCACAGGCCTGCTATCGCAAAGCAATTACCTGGCGCAACAGTACCATTGGCTGGCATGGTTAAACCGTACACCAAGAACCGTGCTTTCGATACTCCAAGGCGTTTTACCTCAGGTACTGCTGGCAGCGCTGCTGGTCCTCCTTCCCGTCATCTTACGGTTCCTCGCTAAAAGCCAAGGCGGGTATACTGGCATGACCGTCGAACTAACCGTCCAGGTATATTACTTCGCATTCCTCTTCATTCAGGTGTTTCTGGTTGTCTCCATTTCCTCCGGCATTAGTACCATTCTAACACAGATCTACACGACCCCTAGCCTGTTACCGCAAATACTAGCCACAAACCTTCCTAAGGCGAGCAATTATTTTTTCTCTTACCTCCTACTTCAAGCCCTGTCTGGCAGTGCAGGAGCTTTGGTTCAGGTCCTGGGCCTGATCGAGTGGTTCGTTCTCGCACCTCTGCTTGATAAAACTGCTCGACAGAAGTGGACAAGACAGACGAAGCTACCGGAGGTGCAATGGGGAACCTTCTTTCCTGTATACACCAACTTAGCTGTCATCGGTAAGCGAAAATACCGCCTTATGATTTTATGGTTCATTAACAATCATCAGGTATCATCTACTCTATCATTAGTCCTTTGATCATGGTCTTCAATATCATCACTTTCAGCCTCTTCTGGTTAGTCTATAGATACAATACCCTTTATGTGACTAAGTTTCGCTTCGACACCGGCGGCCTACTGTACCCAACGGCGATCAACCAGCTTTTCACGGGGCTGTACATTATGGAGATCTGCTTGATTGGCCTATTTCTCCTCGTACGCGATGCAACCGATCAGGGGATTGCATATGGCACCCCTTGCAAAGGCCAAGCTATCATTATGGCTGTCGTTTTCACGTTCACCATCCTTTACCAGTGGCTCCTAAATCGGGCCTTTAGTCCTCTGTTCCGTTACTTGCCGATCACCCTGGAGGATGAAGCTGTTAACCGCGACGAAGAATTCGCTAGAGCGCAGGAGAGCCGATGGCGCCTTAACGAGAACGAACAGCTGGGTGAAGATATCAAAGACGTATTAGAAGAACGAGAACGCTGTTCACAAGAGGAAGACGCACGGGTGCACGACAATCGTGGTATTGTGAAAAGCGACCGTAATCGTCATCATGAGGCGAGGGACATCGAAGCTCAACAGACTGGGAGTGATCGTATCGGCGAGGCGCTATTTGCTGGGGTCAATAATGAAATCGAGGACTTGAACCCCGAGGAGCGCGACCAACTGGTGCGACACGCATTCCAGCATCAAGCTCTTAGAGCGAGAAGACCGGTGATATGGATACCGAAAGATGAGCTCGGAATCAGTGATGATGAGATTCTGCGCACGCAGAAGCTCAGCAAGCATATCTGGATCAGCAATGAGTACACGGGCTTGGATAGCAAGGGCCGTGTAGTGTACAGGCGAAGTCCGCCAGACTTCTCGGAGGTGGATCTGATTGAGTTGTAGGCGCACGGCCGTGTTATGGTTCGAGCGAGCATTGCAGGAGCATGGCGGTGGTGGCGACTTCTTCTTGAGTACTGAATCCGAGTTTGTCGAGATACTTCCATTTGTTTTGTTTGTTGAAACTCATCATAGCTTGCGTCCCTTAATCCTAGGACCTAACACGCCATCTCTTCATGTTCCTCGCACCCGGCACTTCTGGCCTGATTAGGCTTAGAGTCGGTCCCAAGTCCGCATATCCGACCCTGACCTCCTACATCTAACTGCCCCAGGCACCTTAGAGAGCATCAACTCCACACATATTAACCACCAACCCTTAAATTCATAACAAAGGGGTCAATTGATCGCCACCTCACAAGTGACCTTGAGAAGCGTATGTCATATAACCATGAAGACCGCATCCCAATCGTTCTCCCATCAATGCGTCAGTGCCCACACTTTCGCCAATCTCCTTCCTTCAACTCTCGAATTGTCCAAGAGTCCCCACGTACTGCAGTCTACGCATCAGCCATCCATCACTATATCGAACCACATCGCCCCTATTGTCAAGTTCGCTTGCCTAACAACCTCAAACTCATCCTCTCCATGAAGCCCTTCCTTCCCTTCCCTTCCCTTCGGGCTTCGCCACCATCTTCACCCCCACCCTCAATTATCGCCCACCACAACCTTCAGCCCTCTGTAGAAAGAGGGGACTCAAGCCACCAAGGCAGCAAACCAAGCCCCTGCTGAAAAAACTCAAAACCCGCGCCAGGGTACCTCAGATCATCCATTCGGCGCCGCGCCCTTGGGGCGGGTACTGCTTCCCTTCGACGCCGATCTTGGGCGTGCAGGTGTAGCTTTGCTCGGCCGGGGTACGGTTGTTGCACTAGAATCTGAAGCATCGGCGGACGAACTTTCCCAGGATGTGGGCCGAGGCTCCAGCCTTTCCAACAAGCGCCTGAAAGGAAAACCAGAGAAGCGTTCTTTCGATCCGGATCTGAGAATCTGCCCCAAGAGCTATCTTAAAGCCAATATCAGGTCTCGCAACAGAGCTTGACCCTCGCGGAGGCTGTAGTGTGGGTGCAATTGCTAAGATAATTTGGAGTATCTAGGATACATGAAATACATGCTCGTTGTGAGATCAAATATATCACCAGCGGCCGATGGATCGTTCAGAATCGAGATACTTCCTCGCTGTGCTCAAGAGGAACGTCGTTGATTTTCTTAAATGCGTGGCCCTGGAGATGGAGTGTTCGTCGAGAAGCTCGTGGTAAGGGCTCAGTCCGACAACTCGATCCTCCAGGTCGTCATTGACGCATTCTTTCCTGGACGCTCAACTTCCTATGCAACCTCCCACCGAACTCTGTGATTGCGCGATCTCTCCTGGCGTCGCTCTATCCCAGCACCAACGTGGGTTGAACATCCAGCCGAGGCGCACCATAGAAGGTTTTCGCCAACACCTTGTTGATCTCAGGATTTCTACCACGACTGCCATTGCGAGTTGGGTCCTTATGGTATGTCTTCAGGGGGGTGGTGTGTGGGGAGTGGTTACCAAAAAATAAACCGAGGATTTCAAACACCACTGCAACCGCGCCGTGAAATCCAAAATCCCCAATGACTCCTTACTGATCGATATTTACAATTCCTTAAAGAAACTCCGCCAAAGCCGTCTCGGTGTATACCCCACTCAGGCTCTTTTGCGAGCTCTACGTCGCGATCGCTGGTTCGTAAAGACAAAATTTTGGCGACAAGATTGACTACATCGTCGACACGTGGAAATTATGCTAATGAATCAACTTTGGCCACACACCACCCGGAACAGTACGCACACACCACGCCCCGGACCAAGCCTAATCAAGTAATTTTCAGGGTCCACCGACCCGTAAACAAAACACCAACAGGAGCTGCGCCCGTACATCACCTAATTCGATGTATTTCCTCATCGACGTCCCAGTGCAGAGTTCAACCTGAAATATGTCTTTTCAAAATCAACCTCCAATTGCACTTCTAATTTACATCTGGAAAATGCCCCGTGTAGGAGGCCGGACCCTCCACAGACAACTTCTTGTCCACCTCGCTAGCAACCTCCTCGCCCATCTCGTTGACTCTGACTAGGAAAGAGGAAGCTCCGGGTGGTGTGTAGCCAAAGGGGGGTGGGGTGTGTGGAGTGGTCACATTTACCTAAATCCGCTATGCGCTCTCCCAATCTCAAGCGCCCTATTGCTGACCTTGGCTCGGATTTCTGAGCCCGCGACCAAGCACACCCGGCTGTGGCCAAACCCATTGCCTACCAGTAACTCACGGCTTCTACGCCTCAGTACCGGCGTCCTACCAAGCAGCTCACGGCCGCCTCACAATTGAGCGCTTGGCTCAACGCGGTTTCTTGCCCGCGCTCCAATTCCTGTCCAGCCAGCCCTCACATATATTCACCACCACCACCAAGTCGTCCATCTTTCTCAGAGTACATTGGCCTCAATCGTCCACAGAGTTGCCTGGCTCACTCCTGCCTCGTCAGCCTTGAATGGCCAGCGAACCGAAACGCAAACGCACCCGGCTGACGTTGAAGAATGACGCAGCTATAATCACAATATCCCGAAAGTCGTCGACCTCGGCCTAACTCCTCCTCGAATACAAGGCGCCCGGTACCTTAGACGCTGCCTACCTGGATACATTCTTCGGCTACGGCATCATTATGGACCCTTTTAGGAAGGGACATACCCAAGCAGCTTGAGGTCTCCAAAGGGCGGATAATGCAAAAGCGGTCTTGACCACAATTGAAGGACAGAGCTGTCTTCGAGGTCATAGACGTGGCCCAGGATCTTGCGTATGGCTCAGAGTGTCCAACAAACAAGATTCTTACTTAGGAAACCTATGTTTCCACTTGGGTATGGTGGTCTGGCGGAGGGCGGCAACAATTAGGGGGACACCGTCGCCTTGCCAAACAACCCTAAATGTGATATCAAACTTTCGGCGCCTAAATCGGAATGCCAAAAAATCTCCTTGGACAGTCGAACGGAACAATGTCGTCAATCATTGCAGGGTACGGGCCGTACTTGCAACCGGCTATTAAAGTTGATCTGATGAAGGATACTGCGGCCTTCTCTATTGTGGCGTCTTACGGACAGGTTGTAGTCTACCTCCACTGGCGCCAACCGCAGTCGTAATATTTCTACATGTCTTACCTCAAGTCATACTCAACTTTTGAGGTAGGTGCTATCCGAGAATGCAACAATACCATCAAAAACATGATCGAAACGTCAATGGGCCTGGACGATTTACCATTGGTACTACCCTTCTCGTCCTGGCACCCGTCATAATTTATTGGAATTTCCAACCTACCGGTACCAACACGCAACTACTTCTTTTCTGAAGAGCCGAGACCCTGGAACAGAGCGCGGGGTTCATAAGTGTAGTCAGTCGAGTTATTTGTACTAGAGATAGTAGTTCCACATTATCATCTAGTTCTCGCGTTACAATTTACATGAATGTATAACAGTCTTCGATTCTCCTTCCCACCTTCTGCGCCTAGACTGAATGTAAATTGCTATCCTTCTAACGACACTTTGAGAAAGAGGACAAGGTTCCATCGGACTTGAATACGTCTTTTAGGCAAACTTGTTTTTTATAGTCGATGCTAGATGTGCTCAAACCTTTTGGAACTTCGAAACATAGTCGATCACGCAATAATGTTACTACAAACCCATCGTAACATCAACACCACGCAAGCCGTTCCCTATTAAGCAGTCGACAGAAGTTGGTTTTGTGACAATATATATTTCCACTACTCCTTCAAGAATACACTAATCTCGTCTTAATATGCATACGGATGACGCCGTTGATACGTAGATAGACTCATTCGCAGCGGTAGGTACTCAACGTGGACGACCTACTGGCGGAGCATGATGCGAAGGAAGATGAAGTTGCCCGATTGGATCCTGTCCGCCTGCATACATAAAGGATCGGCGACGGCGTTCGGTCGCCGTGTCAACGGAGGAGCTCTACAGCTTTGGGTGACGGTGTCGATGCGGCGGTAGCCCATGACAGGATTAGGTGGTAAATTGTAGAGGTCCGTTTGTGTGACCATGGTTTGGATAGCAATCGCCGGTGCCCCTACTGTCATTTTCCGAGTGCGACCCAGGCCACACAGTCATCCACTGCACCACGATTATGGTTTTTCGAAGCTGATGTGAACCGTCAAGATCGAATCTTGAATTCACGTCACAAGCTCTGAGTATGATTTGCAGCGGAGCAAGCCAGCGAACAGGTTACGACCAGGAATTATGGCATTCCGCATTTATGGTCAATGGTGTCGCTACCCAATGGCGCTACCCGGTCGATGTGGCACTTACTGGTCCGTGGAGAAGCGGGTTCTTGGTGTCGATAGCTGTCAACCTCGAATGCTCATTACGACCCTTCTCTCCATTGGTCGGCCACGCTGCGAAATTATCAATAGGAAATGTGAGATCGCTTCTCACGAAGCCGCCGAGCATTGCAAGCGTATCGCAACCAGCAAGAAGCACTCCCACTTGCCGCGTGATCATGATTGTAGGCCGTGTGCTTTCGTCCCACCCGAGAAGTGGTCTCTACTGACATACGGACGTCTCTTTGATCATCGCCTCCAGTGCCTCCATTACCACCATCTTATCAATTCGGCTTGAATCGTGAGAACTTGTCGCAAATTGCTGAAGGACTCTTCGCCGGACGAGAAGACGAGCTTGCTCATTTCCACGAATGGCTGTCTCTGTCAAAAAGAGAACAGAAAGTAGTAGCGATCTCGGGACTCGGAGGGTCTGCATTTTACACGACAACACCATCAACGCTACTCGGCTGTGATCTGGCTGAATGCTAGCAACAAGATCATGCTAAAGGCGTCGTATGTCTCACTCGCGCAACGAATCCGACGCCATAACAGGCAAAGCGAGGTTGGACAAGGTGAGGTGGTAGAGCAGATGAGTGAAGAGAAGGCTATAAGATTTCGTTCGACAGTGGTTGTCACAACCGAAGAATAAGACCTGGTGGTTGATGCTCGATAATTACGGATCCACGGCTTCCTGGAATTCGCAGCAGCATCGGATTTCGGCGACGCTCAAGATGATAGTCCCATTCCCCCTTGCTGAAAGCCAAGCTGCTGCCGTAGCGCGAATTCGGTCCGGTCGGCTTACATTCTTGAATCCAGACGAGATGGCAGAATGAAGACAGACTGTTATTCGTGAACGAGGCACTGGTCGGTTTTCATGCCCCAGGATCACCACTCAATTTGACGTACATGAGGGAGGTGTATGAATGGAGTAGCGAGGCTTCCGGTGGAGATGATTGTGAGAGGGTTGCTGAAAGGAAGATGCCAAAGGGCTAGGACGCAGGGGCGTGCTGGCTGTGACCGGAGATGAAAAAGGCTTTTGATGCAAAAGACGAACAGAGGTCAAACGGCTTGGGCTACAAGGAATTGGGGTTTCGCATGTTGCTGTCGCAAAGAAATGTCATAATAAACCAGTATAATATTTCTACATTGTGTATAGATCATAAGGCTTCGCACCTATCGGTGCCGTTTTGTAATCGTAACCGGACCGACATACGTGTGTTTCCCCCAAATGAAATAATATACCATCGACCAAATTACTATACTGCCGTACATAAGCACTGCCCAATTCATGGAACTTGGTGCGACCGGAATCGACAGAGGCCAAAGAGCAAAGAAGTAGATTGGGGTAAGGAATAAGAGCGAGAAAATATTGATCGTTAAGCCGTATCTACCAAGAGACCAACGACGTGGTGGTAATGGTTCTCCCCTCAGACGTCTCCAGACCAGGCAGCAAATAGTGATGAAGTAGGAGTTCAGGAGAGCCACGACGCCAAGGGAGGCAATAGCGTTGAGCGCGGCAGTAGAACCGATGTTGATCATTGATATAAGGAAGGTTAAACACATTGAAACGAGGATTGCGCGAAGGGGTATGTGCATCGTAGGGTTGACCTAAATCGACGTTTCAGCTGAGATCCAAAGTCAACCAGCGATAGACCCACGACTGCGAGCCAGTGGGAGAAGGGGACCCCTTTGTCACGCGCAAACGACCAAAGCTGCCTTGAGGCGGTCGCCACCTCGCTAGCGCAACAGGCCGTGAGAGTGATGATCATGATCGTAACCATGATATTAGTCGCACCATGGCTCTTTGTAGCATTGTAAAACACCTCGATGAATGGATACCCGGTTGGCGTGTTAACAATATCCGAAAGGTTACCGAGACAGAAACACATCGTAATTGCCATAATGAAGCCCATCGCTCCGTTGAGATAGATAGACCACATCATTGATCTTGGAAGGGTTCGGCCGGCATCCTCCGTTTCTTCCGCTGAGTTCGAGGTCAGCATCGATGTTCGGTGAAAGAGACAGAGAACACCAACACATATGGACTACGCAATCAAAGCCCAACAACGAGTTCATGGGTGTAAGAAGACCAATCATGGCAGATAGGCCAGTTGTAGGCCATCCGCCACCGTTCGTAAAGGTCAGAAGGGCCTCAGTGGCTGTCGCTCGAGGTGAGAGAACCCACAGCGGCACAATAATGGCGAAGAGCCCCATCAGGTGGATTATGAGCACGATTCCCTCGACCGATGGTAATCTCTTAGCTAGGACGGTGTTGAAAAAGACACAGAATGCAGAAATTGCCCAGACAAGTAAAGTCCCATGCCATCGTTCCAAAACATACGTGGGGTTATTCAAGACAATCAAACCCTGTATGATGGTCCCAACGATGAAGCTACTACCCAGAAGACCAGCTTGCCATCCGGTCATGCATAGCCACCCTGTTTTGATTGGTCAGAACCCGATGAAGGTTGGTGGATTGGTGATCCTATACCGACTACATAACTCAAGAACTTTTGGTACCTTGGCGGTGCCAACTCCGACACCCAATGATACTGACCTCCTGCAGAAGGTGCCCTGGAAGCGGTCAAGAGGACGTCGATGGAGACGAGCAACGTACTTACATTGAGGCCATCTCAGCCATACTGGCATAGGTCAACCCGGCACCGACCAGGACCACAATGTAGCCCCAGAACAAGTCCGCTGTGCCGCCGTTGATGCTGATAAATAGAATGTTTCTATTCCCGACGTTAATTATGGCGGAGGCTGACAGCGGTGACGACGTGTCTCACGCTAATAGTATCTCCCAAGTGCAAATCAGAGTGCTTGCAAATCCGAGCATGGACAAGAACTTGAAGTTTCTCTGACTCAGCTTGTCAATAGGCATTCATGCGACAATACGACTATCTCCTTACCCGCAACACTTGGTTTCTTCCCAGAGTTTTCATGTCTAATTTGTCCTCGGGCGTCCCTCTCCACTTGTCCTTGACGCGCGCACCCGTGGAATCCAAATCATGCATCGGGTTGTCGGTAAGATCATTGACCAAAGGATTGATATTGTCGTGCGCGTCCTTCTTGACGTCCATGGTGAGGGGCGTGCAAAGGAACGGAAACAAGGAGAATGGCAGCGGAATGATGCAGATTCCGCCAGGATGGCATACAATGTCGTGGGTCCGAGGTCTACGAACAACGCTGAAAAGATAATATACTCCAGGAAGTGGACATGCTGAGCGGGAAAAGGAAGCAAAACGACCATCGTTCATCATTACATCATATTTACGTCTTCTCACATGTAAACAGGGTGCTGGTTGTGGATGTGCCAAGAAGTACCTTAGTTACCACACTACTCCAGTGGGCTTACATTAGCCTTGGCCTTATCGCGGGCACGGATAAGCCACGCTGCTGGGGGACGCATTTTAGAGCTGTTGTCTTCCAAATCTTCGAGACTCAGCTACAAGTACGGCGATGATTTTGTAGACAATTTCCCCCATGTCGCACGAGTGCTGGACGTTGATAGCATTGTGCGAAGTAGTCGAAGTGAAAGTGCGTGGGTCGATATCCGGACTTTTGTGAGTGGGATGCCTTCGCGGGGGACAGAAGCCGCCGGACACTAAGAGTGATAACGCCAAGTCTCGACTGTAAAGCCTTAGCAAAACACCGTCCCGGCGGGGATACGGAAGAGCGACTTTGCCCAGGTCGCACCAAAATAAACCCCTGTCGTACCAACAACTACTACTTCCAAGATTAAAGTATTGGTGAACTCCACCTACACTTTGCATGGACTCCACCCCCGCCACTAAGCCTAATTGGGTAATTCATCGACTCAGTAAACAAACCAAATCAACAAGTTCCATGGACACGGTGGGTAGTACCTGGTTGTGTGCCTGTTTACCACCAATTTTGATCTAAAGATTGCCCATATAGGAGGTAGAAACACCTGCATTTTGACTCTCCGCAGTCCTCCCTCGTTCATCTCGCTGCCCACCGCGACGATCGTCTGAATAACGACTTTCTCGGCCGCCCACCCCATTGACTCTATGTGGGCGGCGGGGGTTGACTGTCAAGTATCTGAGTTTACCCTGCGCATGCTTGCATTACCCAATTAGGCTTGGTGGCGGGGGTGGGGAGTCCATGCAAAGTTTAGGTAGAGTTCACCCAACGGAGAGTGGAGTCCATGGAGTGGCTGCCTATTGATAACGGATAGATCGACTTGACGGTCCGTATGTGCTTGGGGTTAGGGAAATCCTCCCCGGCTCCTCCCCGGCGGTCACCAATCCGCGCGTTTGTCGAGTTTGGGTGAATTCTATTGCTATCAGTAAGATGTCAAAGGATCATCTGATATACAACCAGACCCCCTGTACTTACTGCGTGGTTCGAAAGCTCTAATGGTAAACCCCATCCTTGTTGGGGAGGGTTTCTCTTGCATTCATCAGTGAAACAGCAACAGTCTCGCCAGCAATGTACCCTCCGTTCTACCAGGTCACCCCCATCGATCACGGTGCCTGGGTCGCCGTAGCCACTGGAGTGGGCATATGTTGTGCTCCGGTGGCTTTGCTTATAAGGGTCTTTGTTCGAGTTGTGATTAATCCACCTTTTGGTTCTGATGACATTACCATTTCTCTAGCGATGGTGAGTAATGCTCAGTAATACTCCGTCCATGTTGATGAAT
>JAABUL010007153.1_pt1 | contig 12259 bp, 15 predicted proteins | sample 5559151 | NCBI WGS metagenome assembly JAABUL01 (sample SAMN10711876, study PRJNA513368) | rock metagenome | isolation source: Antarctica rocks | place: Antarctica: Victoria Land, Pudding Butte sud | reverse complement strand
ATATCAATCGACAAAGAAACGCTCAAATCCCGAGCAGTCAAGTGGGACTACTGTACTACTAGTACGGAATAAGTACTTCGGCTAACCGGAAAATTAGCTACTTGGGCCGGTAAAAAACCTGCTTTTGGGGGCTTTCGGCCACTACCCGACAGGACAGCATCAAGCGGCAAGCCACAGGAGGCCTCGAACGTCGGCCTTTTTTTACAGTTACTCCGTACTGTTGTACCTCCCGCACGGAGTATGTAGTAAATTACTTTACTACGAACCATACGGTACGGTACTCAGGGCGGTTTTTTAATGTTTCGCTCAAATTAAGCGATACATGGGTTAGTTGCTGCATGTAAACTGCCCTGAGTATTCCGTAACGCGTACCGTATTTCGTTTTTTCCCTCACTGCTACTCGTATGAGATAGAAACAAGTCCTTCTTTCCGAGGTTAGCCTTGACGAAAAGTCGAGGCGTATGGTACCATGCAAAAGTCAGAGTATCTGGAAGAAGCCGGAGCTGTATGTTACGCAACGAGGCGGCATGGATTGCTTCCACGAGCTTGCCCAGATTCGCAGCTTCAGAGAATTAATATGAAGTGTTTAAATGCTAATGTGTTCTTCAAGGCATGAGACTGTCGAAGGTACTTATGAATTTAGTAAAGTGATACTGTTCGACTTTATCGGCAGAAGTCTTGAGGAAATTCTTCGAACAAATTCCTATGTATTAAAGAAGAAAGACTCTATCTCATTCACTTATTTCATTATCGACTTGATTTGCATTGCTACCTTTTCGTCGAACGCAGACTGAACGTCAATATCAGTAACTAATAGAGTGATCACCAGACAAGTCTTCCTTTCTTATCTCATCACTCCAGATGAACTCTCCTCATATGAAGTTCTACACATCGAACTATAGACACATCGAACTGTAGCGAGACAACAGCGAAGCGCCGGAGTTCATCTCGCAGTGAGGAAGTGAAGAAAGTTCGCTGAATAATATACGGAGTCAGAAGTCGATTAAGTGCGCGATCTTAACCGCACGAGCCATGAAAGAAAATCGAGAGAGATTATCTTGTTCAGATACCGCGAAGCTCTTAATGTCTATACTTTTCCGAAACGCATTCATGTCTGCCTGTGAACTCGCATCCAACACTACTAGAAACTTTGCTTGATACAGTATCTGTGCTAGAAAAACAGCGGCAACTTTTGGAAACCTTCGGACGTGGCAAGCTCCAGAGAGCTCTTTTTGCCGCTGTGGATACCCAGGTCTCATGCCTGTACAAGGCTGGTTCCTTCGAGCTCGAATTGTTCTATTGACTAGAAGATCAAAGGGAACTAACGGAACACGTTCATGCTGGATGCTATCATCATCCAAATATGCCGGGAATGTACTAGATTTACGCTGGCGCAGCGCTTTGGGTGACTCGACGGGTTTTCAACCGTGTGGAGATGACATAAAAAAATATCTCCATTGTTTTGGTTGGAACAAGCCAAGCACCCAAGACTTCTGGGTGTTCCTGGGGGGCTCAAAAATATGTCCTAATGAAGAACGACAATGCTTCTCATGCTCAACCTGTCCGAGAACTTTAATGATCTCGTCTTACAAGTGTTCTCACCAAGCACCCTCCGAATATGGCTATCTGAAGGGATGAAGAAGATGGCCAATCTCAACAAAGCGTCGCCTCTCACCCTTCAATATCCGCTTCCAAGTGGAGGGAAGTGTTCGCTGATGGCAGAGGTCTTGATTACCCATGTAAATAAGTGGGAATAATATATGTATAAAAACGATTGGTGACAAAACTATAAAGACCGCTCGATTCTCTATTTCATATATTGGAGTATGTTCTCAAAACCGATTGGCATGGAGTTCTTATAGACAGCATAGGAAGAGGGTTAGACACGGCCAAAACTGGGAGAAGCATATGCCTCATAATCTACAAAAGATTCCCCATTATATAGTCATACCTACGTAGGACATCCTACGACTTGTCTAAAAAACTCCATAAGAACTCCATAAGTACTCCATAAGGGCAGGCTTTTGCTCAAAAGACGTAAAAAAACATAAAGACCAAAAATGATTGACCATGCCAGAGGTCGCATTTGGAACTGTTCACATCTGTTGGTTGGTTTTATGATGGTAGAAATTGGGATTTCCCACTCTCTTGATTCGTAGTCAAGCGCCTTGCCATTCTACGAGACGTTAGTGGTTTCCACAATTCTTATGATTGTGAAAGTTATTCATCGTTATCGCTTGACGTAGTCTTTTAAACATGACATCAATTGCGGAGATTCAAGAGGATAAGGGACATAACACAAACGAGCAAAATAAACCTACGAGCGATTGTGAGACTAGCAGGAGAGAGTCTGCCGCAGCTCGAACAGTCCAGCGGACGTACAGAGGTCATCGAGATCGTCGGCAATTGGGAGGTCTTACACTAGATCCTTCGACAAGATGGATCGAAGTATGAGCAGCTCCAAATATCAAATTGCGGCAACACAGCTGACTCGGGTTTCATTGACCAGGCCATCAAAGAAACCCAGTACAGAGAGCTCACCACCCCTCGACCTCGCTCCTCCAACATCCACCAGATTGACAGTCCTACCTTAGCACGCGCGACCTCCGAGCCTCACCAAAAATGGCGCCAAGCCGCCAAGATAGCCAGTCGCGCAGCAGACGACGATGGAGACGGTTCGTTGACTTCATCCACATCTATGAGCGATGAGGCGTCCAAGGCGCAGAAGGAGACTCGCCGGCGCAAGCGCTGGGAAGAGAAACAAGAGCGGATCAAGTCAGCGAAGATGATGGATCTTCAGTACTTCCTCGAGATGATTGATGTCAAGCATAGATATGGTAATTGGATTGCTCGACCTATACCAGTCTTATAGCCTTTGTTCATTCTCGGAGCAGGTAGCAACCTACGCAAATACCATGCCGAATGGAAGAATAGTAATACCCGCGAGAATTTCTTCTACTGGCTGGATTACGGCGGCGGCCGAGACATAAGCTTGGAGAGTTGTCCAAGAGAACGCTTGGATAAGGAGCAGGTCCGATATCTCAATCGAGAAGAGAGAATGAACTATTTAGTCATGGTGGATGAAGAAGGCAGGTTATGCTGGAAAAAGAACGGACTGCGGGTCGATACAACTGCGGAATGGAGAGACTCGGTAAACGGCATTGTTCCCATGGGAGACGAGACGCCTGCATTCTCACCATTTGCGGGCGAAGCGACAGATTCAGCGCGGCCAGATCATTCATCGAGTGAGGGAAGCAGCAACGAAAGTTCGGATGAGAACGGTAGAAAAGCGAGCGATGCAGGCTCTGCCAATGAAGACTTGAAAGGAGCACGGCGCTTTAAAAGATCAAAGCAGATTGCGCCTGCGGCGATGTTTGAGCATCTCCTCAAGAAGCCGGCCAAGAAGCAGAGCAAATGGATCTTCGTAAGCGTCAACATACATACTCTAAGAAAAGTTCCGTCACCATAGGCTAATGAAATCCTTTGGAACATGATAGGTTGCCGACACATCGAACAATTTATACGTTGGCATGAAGCAACGCGGCGCCTTTCAACACTCCTCTTTCCTCCATGGCTCTCGCATCTCTGCCGCCGGGCTTATCAAGATCAAAGCTGGTCAGATCCGTAGTATGTACATGTCCTCAGACTATATTCCATTGTCTACTGTCCCTTTCAATACCCAGTCACAATATCATCCACCCACCCGCCACCATCCCCCTTCAACAAGTAAACCCACATCCTAACCCCCACAGGCATCCAACCCACCAGCGGCCACTACCGCCCCCCCGCCTCCAACTTCCGCGCCTTCATCCGCAGCCTCAAATCCCGCGGTGTCGACCTCTCCCACATCAACGTCCCCAAATCCTACGCCATCCTTTACGGCGTTGAGGGCTACGGCCGCATGAAGCAGAAGAGTAAAGTGATGCAGGGGCTGCACAGGGCTGTGCATTGGGGGGAGAAGAGCGAGAGTGCGGGGAAGGAGCGGGACGGGGTGGGGAAAGGGGAGGGGCTTGGGGAGAAGATGGGGAGGGTTTTTGTATTGGGAAAGGGGAGGGGGGAGGAAGGGGGATGAACCTTGCAAAGTAGAGAGGAGTCGTTGTCTTGCAAAATGATTGGAAGTGATACAGCCTCCAGGAGCGAGAAGGAAGAAGGGGGTGAACCTTAGCGACGGTGCAATGCGCAGAGATGGGGGTACTTTACTTATCTTGCAAGACGCTTGGAAGTGAAGGAGCATCTAGGGCTTGTACAGACAATTAGAAACCCCAGTACGGAATACTCCCATCTACATGCCGAACCACCCAATTAGGAACCCCACACAAATACCCTACAGCTCCAACATCTCCCCCCCGGGCATCTCCACTAAAACACCACCCCTCCCCTCCCCCCAGCCCCCAGCCCCCGCCCCCCTAATCACCGCCCAACCGCCCTCCGCCTCTCCTCCACCACCCGCCTACACTCCCCCACCCCCGCCTCATTCACCCTCTCCAGCTCCTTCTCAGCCTTAAACATCTCATCCGGCCCCACCACCTTGGCCAACCCCAACGCCCTCAGCTTCTTCTTCTGCGCGCCCCTCGCCTCCCTCAGCGCCGCCAGCGCCGCCTCCCCGCGGCTCGCGGCTTCCTTCTGGGCCTCGGCGCGCGACTCGGCCGTCGTGGGGGGGATGGGGAGGTGGAGCTCGAGGAGGGGCGCGGAGGAGGGCGGGGTGGAGGGCGTGATGGAGAGGGCGGCGGTGAGGGCTGTGGTGACGGGTTTGAGGTGCTTTGTAACGTGTGTTAGCTAGGATCGCCGTTTTATTTGACAGTAAAAGGAAACAATTCCCCCGCTCTGGGAATGGGAATGGGAATGGAAATGGAAATGGAAATGGAAATGGAAATGGAAATGGAAATGGAAATGGAAATGGAAATGGAAATGGAAATGGGAATGGGAATGGGAATGGAAATGGAAATGGAAATGGAAATGGAAATGGAAATGGAAATGGAAATGGAAATGGAAATGGAAATGGAAATGGAAATGGAAATGGAAATGGAAAGAAAGGAGCCAGTAATAAACAAAAAATTAAATAAAACCCTACCTCACCCTCCCCAACCATAACAACCATCACCCTTCCCCGCTGCACCACCTGCGCCACCTCCCCCACCCGCACCACCTCCCCCCGGCCCCCGGGGCCGAGCTTCACGCGCACGTTCTCGATCTTCTCGGCGTCGAGCCCGCCCGCGCGGATCCTGCTCAGGTCGTGTTTGAGGCCGTCGAGGGTGCGCTTGATGTCGGCTTCGAAGACGGAGAAGTCGAGAGGGTCGCTTTTGGCGGTGTTGGGCGTGGCGGCGGCGGCGGTGGCGCGTTTGGGGGCTTGTTTGCTGCTGCTGCTGTTGCTGTTGCTGGATTTTTTGGGGAGGGGGGGGGTGGTTGTGAAGGCGCGGCGGGGGTTAGGGGGGTGGGGAGAGCGGAGGACGGAGAGGGTTTGGCATTTTGAGCAGGTCCATGGGTAGGTTCTGTGGCGGGTCAATTGAGATGGAGTTCGTACGATGCCGCTAGCAAATGCGGATGGCAGCTTTGGAGGCATTGTTTATGCGTTTTTGACGTGTACAGCAGATGTGGATTGGGAAAAGAGCCTCCAGAAGCTTGCAGGGATCAAGTATGCTAGTGCCTAGGGCTACTCTTCTCGCTTGAGCTCCTGAAATGGACTGATAGGCGGGTTTTCAAAAAGGGGCTTGTCTCAATTTATCACTGCCATAGAAGGCATGGCTCTATATTCGCGTTCAATCTATTCGACCTAACACCGTCCTCGAACATGCGAATAAATTGTCTCAACAGACGATCCCAGGCTCACAAATGATACAAATAGCGCATGTAAGAACATACGAGTTCCGCCAACCTTGCCAACACGAACTTTTTGAGTACACTCTTAAACGACTTGCTGGGACAGGTCATATAAATCGTCACCAAAGTCGGCTCGTCTAGATCAGGACGCTTTTAACGCGTGGACATAGCCTTGGTCACAAGTCGCTTCAACGCTAATTCCTTCTTCTTCAGGTCGTCTGAGGCGGAGTCCTCGACCTCCAACTGGGCCATGGCGTCGCTGAGAGCGGTCTCAATCTTCTCCTTCGTTCCACGCTTGAGCTTGAGCGACATGGTTGGATCTGAAACAATCTCCTCAACACGTGAGATGTAGGATTCCAATTGTTGCCTAGCTTCAAACTTCTTGCTGAAAGCGTCATCGCTGTTCTTAAATTTGGCCGCGTCTGTAGCAATTAGTATACTCCTATGGATTTACATGGTAGAACGCATACCTTCGATCATAGTCTCGATCTCCGTCGACGACAGCTTGCCAACGGAATTTGAGATGGTGATATTTGCACTCCGGCCAGAGGTCTTCTCGGTAGCAGTGACCTTAAGAATACCGTTGACGTCGACTTCGAAGACGACTTCAAGGACAGCATCACCAGCCTTCATGGGGGGGATGGGTGCTAGAGTGAACTCTCCCAATGAAGTATTGTCTTCGCAGTTGACACGCTCGCCCTGGAAAACTGGAAATTGCACGGTCTGTTGGTTATCCGCAACAGTGGTAAACGTACGCTTCTTGATAGTAGGAACTGTTTGACCACGAGGGACAACGGGGGCGAATATATTGCCCTCCATGGCAACACCAAGAGATAAGGGAACGACGTCAAGAAGTAGAAGATCAGCAGTGTCAGCCGAGGTGGCTTTGCCAGAAAGGATCCCAGCTTGCACAGCAGCACCGTAGGCAACAGCCTCATCGGGGTTGATGCTCTTCTCGAGCTTCTTGCCATCGAAGAAGTCACTGAGAAGCTTCTGTATCCTAGGAATACGCGTAGAACCACCGACCAGAACGATTTCGTCAACCTTGCTCTTGTCCAAGGAAGCATCCTTCAGAACTTGTTGAACGGGGTCAATAGTGCCGTTAAAGGCCTTTGCATTGAGATCCTCGAAACGCGCACGGGTAATTTGAGCGTTGAAATCTTCACCATCGAAGAGAGAGTCAATTTCGACCGTAGTTTGTGTGCCATTGGAAAGTGTGCGCTTAGCGCGCTCGCAAGCTGTCCGTAGACGACGGAGTGCACGGGCATCTCCAGAGAGATCCTTCTTCGTCTTGCGCTGGAATTCTTTCTTGAAATGATCTAGCAGGTTGGTATCAAAGTCCTGACCGCCAAGATGGGTATCACCGGCCGTTGCCTTGACCGTGAAAACACCACCTTGAATGTGTAGAAGAGAAACATCGAAAGTGCCTCCACCAAGATCGTAGATCAAGACATTCCTCTCCTTCTCGGATTTCCCTGATCCGAGACCGTAGGCAATTGCCGCAGCCGTAGGTTCGTTGATGATGCGTAGAACTTGTAGATCTGCTATGGCTCCTGCGTCCTTGGTTGCTTGACGCTGGTTGTCGTTAAAGTATGCTGGTACTGTAATGACGGCTTTCTTGACTTTCTTTCCAAGCTTAACTTCTGCGACCTCTTTCATCTACAACGTAACTCAGTAACGCAGAGCCAAAGTCTTCATGGAATCCTACCTTCATCAAGACCATTGACGAAATCTCCTGTGGGGAGAATGTCTTGGTTTCCTTCAAATATTCCACCTGTACCATTGGGTTTCCGCCTTGGTCGACAACCTTGAATGGCCATGACTCGATATCTTTCTTAACCGTAGGGTCATCAAACCTTCGTCCAATGAGACGCCTGTTGATAGGTAAGTTTTGGCTCATATACGCCAGGTGATCTCGGTTTCACGGGAAAGAACATACTTAATATCGAAAATAGTATTTACGGGATTCATAGCAGCCTGGTTCTTCGCGGCTTCGCCAATCAAACGTTCCTCATCGGTAAAGGAGACGAATGATGGTGTCGTGAAGCTCCCCTGCTCATTGGCAACTGAATAGTGAGGTATTAGTGGGTGGCTTCAACGGAGCAAACCGGCTTCGATTTGCGCTGGACGTACTGATTTCAACATTCGTTCCTTCATAATTGGCGACGCAGGAATATGTGGTACCTGGAGACGGGATTAGCTTGGGCTCATGGCGTTCAGAGCTGATTTGGTCATACCGAGATCGATACCAATCGCCCCTTCGTATACTTCGTCAGCCATGTTGACTTATTACTGAGTAAGGTGTTCAGTGAAAGAGAAGATATGAGTGACAGCGAGTGTCTTCTGGGCGAGGATTAGGCTAGGAAATTATTTTCTGCGAATTTCGTCTCGCTTAATGAGGCGCTAGTAGAATTGAGCTACCAAGGGCAAATATTACAAGTACCATGATCAAGAGCTCAAGCATGGTATCCGTACTTCTCTCCAGTCTGAGATTTAGCTCGGAGGGATTTGTTTACACAGCGTTTCCATTAAGGCTTCTCCGAAATGCCAAATCTTTTAGTACAGGGTCTCTACGCTAAGATACGTGAGTACGGTATTCATCGGAACCAAGCTTCCTGCAGATGCAACATATCCTTAGACGCCACGCTCGAGACCTCGACATGCCATGACAACTCATGATAGTAATGCTACCCATTACAGCCATCCATTGCTGCATCTTCAGTCTTTCAAGACGTTCGCAAATACTGTGGTCTTCTCAATCTCAATTTCCTGCCCCGATCCTACCTTGGGGGCACCCCTTGGTGGACCGGCAACCACCTCTACCTCAATGCGATTCACCCCTGGGACAACTCGGGCTTCGTATAGTGGTCGCCTTTGATCGGTTTCCTCGAGCCTTTGCGGCATAGGGTTTAGTCTCACAGTGCCCACAGTAACAAAAATTCTGTGTGGCCGATGGGTAAGAGTGGTTGCGATTGTTGGTGTGATCCTCAAAAAATAGTGTGTTTTTGGTAATGTAATGGTCACCGACTGCTGGGAAGTCGTTGGCGAGGGCGGAATATCCAAATGGAAGTGTTTTTCTAGCTTGAGGCCAGGATGAGTAGCAATGCTAAGATTTGTAATGAGAGCATCGCTGGCATCTAGAGAAGTTAGGATTGTTTTAAATGCCCATTGACGGCGCTTCTCACCTTTTCCTGGCTGCCTCCAGCGGGGATCGAAGGGCATAGCGTGAATATTCGAGTTATGGGTGTTCATCGTAGTTGCTTGGGGGTGTGGACTGCCACTCGGTAGGCGTGGCGTGACACTAGACGGCGGTGGCATTGTCGAAGCTGCAGCATTAGGGCTTTGTCTGGCTTCATCCAAATCTCTGTTCAGCTGCACTGCACTAAGGGCTGGTGATTTTCCGGTTCCTTCGCTCTTCACACCATTCATTGAGCTTGCTGGGTTCTCCGCGGAGCTACTTCTGGCCCTTTCTTGGGATAATCTGTGAAGTGTTGGAATAGGCGCGGCTCCTGAACCAGAATGCGAGCTTCCAAAGGGGTTGCGTGGACCAGGGTGAGGCGTTCCATTAGTGGTTACCGCGCCTTGACCGTTTGTGCCAGCTTTGACAAGGTCCTGCTGACGCTTAAGAGCATCGCTGTCGATTGCGACACCAGTAGAACCATTTGATTTCTGGCCAAATCGGAGAGTAATCTTAGGAGCAGGCTCCGGAGACTTGGCAGACAATCTGAGCTTTACCTTGGGTTGCGGTGGTTCTGCTACCACACGTTTCGCCTCCGCCAGACGTCGTTTGAAATATGCCTGACACTCGTATCAAATCGATTGACTCTGCGATCAGGGGAGTCTCATACCTCGAGCTTGCTCGCCCACTCTGATATTTCGCTCCCATCTTCATTGTACTCGCGAGCGTTGTTCCAAACATAGCTGACTTCGTCTTCGAATGCCTGCCAGCTCCTTAGAAGCGTTGCTCCAGTGGGCTTTTCCCTGCCCTTGATTCCCCGCACCGCCTTCTGTGCACTCTTTAGGCACACGGGATGTTTTATGATCCTATAATAATCCCTGAGCTCGCGAGAAGGGAGGTTTATGAACGGTCCAGAAAGAAGTTGATCACTGCTACCCGATCAGCATGTAACCATTGGTGGAAGCCGTGAGAACGAACTCCTCGTTCTTGAGATTGATCATCTCAGTCATGATTTTTTCTTGCGCTTGTTGAAACGTGTTCCCCTCGAACCCTTCTCCCGCGCCTTCAGCATCCTGGACCTCAGGTGTCGAACTTGCTCTGCGAGTGTTCACGTTGGCGGATGTTGTCGGCGCACCTGTGGTTGGACGCTCTGTAGTCTCTGCGGCCTCTTCTGGGTCGGTCTCACCCTCGGCATCTATATCGTGGACCTCTTCCAGGTCCAGAATCTGGACTCGATCTTGCCATCCTACAGGTACCAGAGTTGCGAACGGGGTGTACGATGGATCGTCGTAGGCTGGGTTATTCTGGGTCATCCAGCTAACAACCAGTTTGCGGACCTTTTCGGCATCCGAGAACACCTCTGAAGATTTCTCATTGAACGACTTTGCGTTACTCACCATGCGCCTCAAATCGCACTCTAATATCGTCAGATTTGGGTATTCCCTGCGATTCAACTTTCCCTGTTGGTATCATACGTCTGTTAGCGGGAAGCCTTGACCTACTGGCTACGAGTAGAACATGACGTCTGGTTTACCACTCGACAACTGTCTTCTAAGCCTTTTTGGCGCTTTGGGGAATTGTGAAATAAATACAACTGACCTCGATCATGTCCAAGGCCATTGGGAGACCAACTTGCAGGTAGTATTCCGGTATGGCTCTCTGTCAAACGCGATCTAGTAAGGTATGATTCTTTGGACTATAGGAGCATTGAATGGTATACCTTATCAGGTAAGGTCAAGAAATGCGTCGCTATGAGTCGGGTGCTAAGGGAGGAAATCGTAAGTGGATGCCTTCGTTTGTATATTTGAGTGAAGCGGTTGCTGCTGTACTTACCGCTTGTCGCGAGTCTCTTTGATCTGCTTCAAGAAGCCAAGACCTACCTCCGTAGTGGTCTCTGGGGTTTCCGAAACCTTCCCAGGGATATAGGTCAGTCATTGCGTTCGACTTTGAAAGCTTCTGGTCGGTATGAGGTATCTATAGTGGGGATAATGTAGTGTGGTAATGCAATTGAGGGCAAGGTGAAGTTCAGAGGTGCCAGAGCTTTCGGAGGCCGCTCCAACCTAGCGAAATGCAAAATGGATGCCCCTGACAGAGGAACTTCCTTAACCCCTCGACATCACCAACACACAAGCAATGCACGATTACCGAGCAACAACAAGTCATTCACGTACCGGTACCTTTCTCCTCTTTGCAGCAGGGGAATCACCATCTTCTCCTCCTGCAGTAGCGGTCAACCCCGAGGCCGCCTTTCGCTTTGAACTCATCCTGGAGGCGGTACGATCGCGCACCGGCTGCGCAACCTAGCGACTAGGTATACAAATGGGTAAGAGGTGGAGGCCAGCTTGCGCTCTTGCTATCGAGTCAATGAGTTTCACGCTTTTGATTGAGCTGGCCTTGACCTGGTTTGGGGTTTGGTCGAAAGAACCCAACCAACGCGAACGAAATCGTCCGCTATCGCAAAAGCTACACGTAGAAGCGCGCAACCATCCGTATACTCAATTGACAGTAGAATACACGCAAAAGCCTCGCGAATTATGCGACTCTTGTAGATTTCTCAGCGAATAACAACGTCTCCGAGATTCAAAGATCACCGGAACTTGAAATACGCTATCCGGATATAGTTAGAGACATTTGTGCACTAAGCCTTCGGCTAAATTTGACGAACCCTGACATGTTATGCATGCTGAAGTGGAAGCCACGGTCCGTTTGTTTACTCCATTCACAGATATCCGTCTTCTTGTGTTACTCAGCCCTTTCAACCTGTATTTGCAAAGTCCATGCTTTTGCTTCTATGTTCTGTGAGCTCTGATGTATTTGGCATCCTGAAAGAGGCTACATCATAGCTGGATCCGCCTGCAACCTTGCCCTCCACGAAGGACCTGCGACCCTACAACGATCAAACCTGTTACACCATACAGAGAACAGTTGTAGAAGAGCCCGGAAGCACTGCCCCTATCACAACTCAGCTCATCAGTCTTCTTGTACCACACTAATCGAGCCCGTAAGGGTTTGCGCGGGTGATCGCGTGCTGAACCCCACGTCCTGTGTGGCCCACCGCAAGGAGAAAAGATTATTGCTCGGTTGGCATACACGATGGCTTCGTTAGACCACGACAGAAGAAATAAAGCGCCTCGTATGCTCACTGAGGCAGAGAGAGATCGCCTCGATGAGTTCATAGATTCCATCCACTACTCGTCGAGGTAAGCTCTGTGAGCCGTTGGCGGAATACCTCGAGTTGGCGTTGCTCTCGAATAAGCTTTCTGA